>Ga0208375_1000900_pt1 | contig 37315 bp, 40 predicted proteins | sample RifOxyD1_FD_184038 | JGI IMG/M metagenome (GOLD analysis project Ga0208375, IMG submission 184038) | Soil microbial communities from Rifle, Colorado - Rifle Oxygen_injection D1 (SPAdes) | ecosystem: Environmental > Terrestrial > Deep subsurface > Rock core/Sediment | place: Rifle, Colorado... | reverse complement strand
ACAGGACCGTACATTAACATAAAGTCCGCCTCCATGACAGGGTAGGATCGTGTAAACAGAGGTTCTCTTTGAGCACGCGGTTTGTCGGTATTCCGCTCACAAAGCTCCTGGAATTTCCCTCGAATCCACTCATCGGCCTCAGAAGTTTGGATACATATATCAATGTCCTGACAACCAGTGGTTCGGGAAATACTCCTGCCTGATCTCGCACCGCGCGCCACTGAGCCGTACAGCCATATATTCTTCACCAGAGGACTTTGCTCCAATATGTGCGCTATTCCGCAGGCTCTTTGGTATGTTAAGTACCAAGGATGGTGTGAGCTGTGTCTCGGTAATGACCATATCCACGGAAATGGTCCGGATTCGGCCTGTTTTAATACGACAGGCGTGACTCCGCGTAATCCAGCCCGATTCCCTACCTCCAGCACTTGCGTAAGCCACGAAATTACCGTTTCTGACTCAGTCTGTCCTGAAACAAAAGGCACTACGATAAAAACCCACCTGGAAGTTGGCCAAAGGCTCAACAATCCTCGAATTCCTGCAGTAGAGCCCAATGCCGGAACTTCCCGTACCAGGCAGTTTTTTTCTGTAAGCTCATAGGCCCTCATGAATCGTTCATAAGCGTCTTCCAAGTCCTTACCCCAGTGGTCACCAACACGACGGTCTCCAACACGTATAACCAACGCTTGTTGTCGGTTCACCTGCTTAATCTCCTTTCTTTGTTATTTCGTTTTTTCTGATCTTGAAAATTTACCTGATTCTACACTATGAGATATGGTAGTACAACTTGAGCAAAGTTAATTTGTGCGGATCTTCTCCCAGTTGAAAAAGTCTAAAAACCTGTCAGCGTGCGTAAAGGTGTACTTTTCCCCTATCCCCGACACATACTTGGAAACATAGTAGTTTGTATAGGGGTGATACAAGAAAATGGCGGGGGTGTTATCAATTACTGACTTTTGGAATTCATTGTAGTGAATTGTTCTTTTTTCATTTTCCAATTCGTTTCTGCCTTCCTCCAATGCTCTATCGGCTCGGACATTTTCAAAACCGGTGATATTAAGGCCTGGCGCCTCTTTTTGAGTTGAGTGCCAGTTTACATATCGATCCGGATCACGCCCGGTCTCTTGCCCATAAAAAAGTATTTCAAAATTTCTGGGCTCTATAACCGTACTTAAGATTTGGCCGGATTCAACATCATTTACCGAAACATCAATACCAAGTTTGTCTTCCCATACATTTTTTATTCTGTTTACGAACTCTGTATGAACTGCGATGTCCGGCGCGGTGATAGTCAAAGTTGTGCCGGCTAAATCTTCGGTAAAGTCTTTTTCATATTTATTAAACTTCAAACCTAAATCAGTAAAAACGCTCCTACTTAGTGGGCCCTGAGCTTCTATTCCCCTGTCAATAATCAGTTCTGACTTATTTAACACTTTCTCAAGTTTTTTTCTTAGTTCTACATCTTTCAGCTTTTCCTGTGACAAATTAAAATAGAGAGAATAGTAGATTCCCTGTGTTGGAAATCTGTGATTGTTAAAGTTTTCGAGCCCGTGGACATCGTCGGACAAAAAGCCGTCTATTTCACCTAATCTGGCCGCAGTAGCCAACTCGGTGTCGTTGCTGTAATACCTAAAAATAATCTTTTTGATCTTGTACTCATCCTTAGTTGTTCTTAATATAATCTGCTTTGTTACAATACCGTCCTTTTCGATACGAACAACCCTAAAATCACCGCTTGAAACCGGGTGTAAAGGATTATCCTTATCCAAGGAGTTTAGAGGCATAACACCGACTGTAAGCAAATTTAAGAATGGCGCATATTTATTTGGCAAAATATACCTAACCGAAAGCTCATCTACCTTATCGGTAGCGACTCCTGCCAAATCTGAGATATTAAATGAAGTGTAAATAAGGTCGTCTGAAGTAATTTTCTTGCCGTTTGTCCAAAACTGGTTATCTTTGAGTTTTATTGTATACACAAGTCCGTCCTCTGATATTGCCCATGACTCCGCCAAATCCGGCACTAAAGTACCGTAAATATCATATCTGAACAGACCTCTATAAATTAGCCCCGAAATAGTTTTGTCTGTACTTGTCTGCGACGCCCCAGGGAAAAATGACTCCGGCTGGCCGGCCACTCCTTCAACATAGGTACTTACCGGCGCCACCGATAGCGCAAACGATACAATCATAAAAATGACTTTCTGAATGATATCCATAGAGGTTTTTCCTTAGTATTTTACCAGAAACCGCGGCTATTGCTTAATTTAATGGTTTATTGATAATATATGTAGGTTTCTACGCTGTTTCTAAAGCTTTTTTGGCCATTTAGGCCCCATCGTCTAACGGTTAGGACGCCGGGTTTTCATCCCGGTAATCGGGGTTCGATTCCCCGTGGGGTCACCATTGAAAAATCTTCACCAACCAATACTGTGTTTAACTTGTAGATAGGCTTCAAATCTGGTGTTCCATTAGCTAAATCATCATAAGTGGGTAAAGTGTTAAAAAAGCACTTAAAACTAACCCTAAATCTACCTCATTTCCCGTACCTAGTAACAATCTCTTATAAAAAAAGAGATCGCATAGCAAAAGTTTTGCAAATTAGCCTGGAAAATCTTTTCAAACTATAGCCTTATAATTTGTTGCTATAATGCAAACATGCGCTCTACTGTAGATATGTTCGTATTAGTAACATTCTGGTCATTTGTTGTGGCTGTGTATGCAGTTTTCCCCGAAAAAATAAGGTCTAAAGTTCATCTATTTGTAGGTACTTCATTTACACTTATCTATTTTGCAGTTACTTCCTTAATTGCGATTGTAATAAATACAAACTTCAATATAAGTTCCCTAAACGAAGCTTATTTTACAAAGCTTGTACAAATACCATTTTTCTACGGATTGATTGAAAATCTTAGAGTTATTGCTCAAATACCTAATATCTTTTCCGTAATTATTTATATTATTCTTGTACTTTATGTATTAGCTGTAGGAATTGATATAAGTACTGGAAAAATAAATCGGGGTAATATAAAAAAGGTTAACAGTTACTTCGAAGACTTATATAGAAAGGATTTAGGTACAAATCAACGTAATGATAATTGGGTATTATTAATCGATAGTCTATATGAAAACTGTAAACATATAGTTGATGTTGCAAATAATCATATTTGGTATAGAAAGTTATTTTACAAACTCCTTTTCGCTATTATTCCTGACATGGAACCACGCATTATTATCACAAATTATGGTGAGAGTGAAGTTGAAGTTAGTGAGACTAGTAAAATTAATGAATTTATCAATATAGTAAGAAATAAATATGAAAATACCATTGAGAGATTAATTTATAAATTGACTGGTAATAGATATTTTTATAAAAATATTCCTCTAGATAAGTCTTCGTCTAAAGCAAATGACATTTTTTCTAAATATATTTTGGATAAGAAAATTCTAGAATTATCAATAAATTACAAACCCGAATATATACCTTTAATAATTAGCTGTGTAAAAGCCTATAACTATAGAATTAAGGAAACAATTGAAATAACAATAAAAACTCTATATCAAAACCTACAGTCATTATTATATACAGAATTATTTAATAACAGCTCACCTAACGATAGTTCAAGAATAGATACTACAAGGACTATTTTGTTAGATACACTTTTTGATGGCAACTTTATTGATAAGTGTGAAATAGCTGTACCCATACAAGCAAGTATGGATACTTATTTCGACAAATTATATTACGCCAAAGACGATATAAATAATTATCCAAATTTCAATATGTATGGGGATGACAGACTTAAAAGCCCAATTTATCTTACGATTGTTTTCTATGAATGGATGCTTAAGATAGCTCTTGCCCGGAATATACACTGGCACCTTTTTGTAATGAATTTTCAATTTTGGTTTAAGAAAATGGTAGAAAACATTAACTTTAATATTAAAGGTATTGATATAGATAGAGAGTTTCCAAATGCATATTTTTACTTTATGTATGAAACTCAAGAGCTATTTCGAGATATCTTTAGATACATAGAAAACTCAAGTGAACTAGAACTGCCGTCTGTAAAAAAACCAGATAACGCAAGCATACCGTATTGGGTTTTGGAGACTTTTGTTGATTGTATAGTTGCACTTGCGGAAGCAGGAGCGGATAAAATCCCAGAGAGTAAAAAGAATTATTTAACCGAAATGCTATGGTGGCAATACTTCGAATTAAAAAAAACTAAATGTAAACAATTAGAGGGATATGGTGATGTGTTATGGAATTTAATTAAAGAGAAGTTGACGGGTCGTTATACAGGATTTAATTACAAACTATTTAAGGTCCTTTTTACCTCTTTTAACATGCTTGATTATCCAAAATTCGCAATTGAACAACCTGACGACTATAAAGAAATGGATTTAAAGCTTAAAGGCTATTTAGAAAATTATGTTATTGAAAAACTAAACATGTCAAGCATAGAGTTATATCTTCAAAGTGTTAATGAGTATGTGAGTAACAGGGCAAACCTGGGTGCTGATGGTATTTACATACCCAATTATTGGAAAACTGCTAAAGTAATAGACGAAAGTCATTACAAGTCGTTAATTCGCTAATTAATGTTTTCTAGCATACCATATTAAGCCACCAACACCTGCGAGTAGACCCAAACTAACTAAGTTGTTTGAAGATTCTTTATTACTGCTAGTCGATTTTTCACTGCTTTGCGTACTTTCAACAACCATATTATTTACAGGCGTTTCTTTTATTAAAGGGTACTTAACATAAACAGCACGTTTTATAGTACTAGTACCGTTCGTTGCAGTTAAGGTGTAAGTAATGTCTGCGGTAGGCTTGATTTTAACAAACGAATCCCCAACTTTTATGGTTCCTATTTCTGGGCTAATTTCTGCTTTGGTTGCACATTTAACGGAATACTCTAAATTTCGTTCTTCCTCGTCTATCAAGGTTTCTTTGAATGTAACTTGGGGAGTGGCCTCTGGTACATCGACTTCCCAATATACAATATCCCCCCACCCACAACTTCTACCTGGTTTTACATTGATATACCATTTACCAGGTTTGACATCTTTAAAGACAAATCGTTGTGTATTTGTGTCCGACAGAGGTCCTGGGTCTGCCCCTGCATTTTTTGAAATACCTATGCTGTAAAAGTCATCATTTGTACCTTTGTCCCAAGTGAATGTAACATCTTGGGAGCAACCATTCTGTGAAAATGTATAGTTTCCTTTGCCATTCTTGAGCGAAGGATAAACACACACAGGTTTGGGAGCTATATAAGTGCACCCACAAGAAGGCGAATATGTACCATCATTGCAAACATATCTACCTGCAGACGTATCACAATAGGAAACGCCACCATGCCAGGAACAACAACCACTTTTAGCTAAAGCTATATTTTGAGGTAATAGAGTTACAAGAGTAAATGAAACAACTATTAAAAGTGTTTTGATTTTTAATACACTCATATGTTTATGAGCAGTACTACTGTATTTATACACCTAAAGTATACCTATAGTCTATATCTAGTGATATAATCCACTTATGTTAGAGACAATACAAGAAACATCCATGTCCTTAAGTGCAACTGACATTTTTTTAACTTCTACCTTACCAGATGTTTTGAAGACTGTTTTATCTTTACCCGTTGCCTTAATTGTATTGGCATTAATCTTTAGAGAAGAGATTGCGGAATTAATTCCAAGAATAAAAAAAGTGAATTTACCAGGGGGCAGTTCTTTAGAACAAACACAAGCAACAGATGGCAAAGATATAGACGATTCTGCAGAAGTAAAAGCACTTCTTACTCAAACAAAGGCAGAAAATGAAGCATTTAAAGAAGTCGTAACCCAGCAAAATCAAACATTACTTGAACTTATAGATAGATTAAACTTATTTGAATTTAATTATTTAGATACATTCCTTGTTTTGAAAACTAAAGCAATTCTATTAGATTTATACAAAATTGGAGCCATTAAGAAAAGTGACTTTTTTGAAAAATACCCTGTAATAAGCACTATTGAAAAAGAAGCCGTACTTAAAGCACTCAAGGATGCATTCTTACTAATAGAAAATAACGATATTTTGCATGTTACTCCTAGAGGAGAATTGTATCTACAACATATCCAATATTTATAGTTCCATTACACTAAGGGTATATTATATTTAAATAACTCCCACTCTTACTGCATAAAGTAGCACCTGCAAAAACATCCTCTAAAACTCTGCTGTCTCTATTACCGATTCTACAAAGGTGTTCCATCCTAGACGCAGTCCGTTCACCAAATATGCTTCTTCAACTCAACAACATCTGATACACTTTTAGTTATGCAGCCGATCAAATTCATGGTAATAGGTTGTGGCCAGGTTTTTGACAAATACTGGGTACCGGCACACGAAAAAGCCCAACTTGTGATATCAGGAATCATAAGTAAAAACGACACGCAACAGAAGCACTTAAACAGCGGTTTCCCCTACCACCCTACAGATTCAACAAAAAACACTATAGAAATTCTGATGAATACTTCAGATAGCTACGGGGCTATTGCACTTTTAGTACCTGCCGACGTCAGACTTGAGTTACTAACAGCAATCCTAAGTCAACCAAAACTTCAAACAAAAAAAGTGTTTATAGAAAAACCTTATACAAAAGACCTTTCGCAAATAAAAGAATTTAAAAACTTGATTAAAAAATACCCCGGAAGACTTCACTTCTCAGGTAAATATTCGTATGGTCGTGCAGACAATTTAATTCAAATACTGAGTAAAACCGACGACCTGCCACTATTTATCAATGCGGTCATGATAGAGGGTTCGAAATATTTTAATAAAGTTATGGATAACCAAAACACTGACCTTTATTTTAAGGATGGCCCGGAGCTTGACCTGGGGTTTCATATCCTCAACATTTCAGCAATGTATTTAAACAGCAAAGAAGATAAAATCCGAACTATTCTTATAAACAAGAATACTGTCATGGACTTAAACTGTATCAGACCTTACTTTTTGCCAAATCTGGGGTTTGTAGCTGAAGTAGTCTTTACCCTAAATTCCAGGCGAACTGTTCCATTATACTTGCAGGTGGGTAAGGCTGACTGCATAAGTAATAGACACATAGACTTCGATTTTAAGGATAAACGGATTGTTCAGTATTTTACGACCCTCGATGCTTCAGACCCGGTGTATGAGGTGAGAGAAGACACTCGGGAATTGTTGGCAAAACATAAACCCGGATATCTATATTATTCAAAAGAACTGAGTCCGGAGGCGTTTTGTAAACAAACTACCTATGAACAGGAAATCGACATGGAAATTAACAGAATATGTATGCAGATTAAGGATATCAGGGAGGGGTCTTGCAAGGATGTCGTGGAGTCTATAGCGGGATAAAGGCAGACCTACACCACTCATTTCAAAAGCTAAACAACACAATCCCGACACTTACATTAACGTTTAAACTAGGGTTTTTGCCATACATTGGGATGGTTACAGCGTTGTCACATAGCTCCAGAGTCGATTTATTAACTCCCGAATCCTCATTACCAGCAATTAGACATACTTTCGGTTTGTCCTTTAAAAATTCTTTTAATGATGACAGGGGCACGTTGTTGTCTGCAAGTTCGATGGCAAGTATAGTGTATCCGGCATCTTTGAGTGTGGGTAAAATGTCTAATGTCTTTTCGAAATACTCATGTTTTACTTTATTTTCAGACCCGCGCGATACCTTCTTTAGGCCTATACCAAAAGGAGGTCTTTGAGAAATGCCTGTCAAAAGGATTTTTTCAACACCGGCAGATTCGGCTGTTCTGAACATATTAGCCACGTTTTTGGCATATTGAATATTCTCTAGGACCAAAACGATCTCATGGTATCTCTTTGGTTGATCCTTAAAATATCTTTTGACCTCTTTGCCACGCAACTGTTTTAATGACATGGCAGCATTATACTAAAGTACGGTCAATAATGCCTGTACCTACCAAGAATTTACCTATAACAGAGTAAACCTGTTAAGATAAATACTTATGGAGCAATTTAAGAAAAATCCGGTATTCCAAAAACTACTAACATTAAACTTAAACCCAAATAATTATGCGATTTTTGGGAGTGGACCTATGTACGCGCACAATCTGAAAAACGAATTTCATGATTTGGACATTATTGCTAGAGAAGATGCGTGGGAATCTGCAAAACAATTAGGCACACCGCACCCATCACTTTTGAAACACGGCTTGGAGATCGACATGGATGATGGCAAAATCCAGGTATTTAACAAGTGGATTTCCGATAACTGGGATGTGAACGAGCTTATCGACGATGCTGAAGTAATTGAAGGAATAAGATTTGTACGACTCGACAAAGTACTAAGCTCGAAACTTGAACTCTCTAGAACTAAAGATATCAAAGATATCGAAACCCTCAGAATTTATTTTAAAAACCTCTAATTTTTTAATTGAACTGAACCGTAGTAATTTTCTATAGTGCGCCAAATACTTGACTTAACATTTCACACATTGACACATGTCTATGCGTTTGGTATAAAGATGGGACCCGTAAATTACATTAAATTATGAAAAACTATAAAAACAAAACTAATAGCAACTATAGTTATAAAATTGCTTCTAGGTTAATAGCTTTATTAATTTTATTTTCGGTTATCGGAATATCCTATCTAAACATGGAACAGGTCTTTTCGTTAACCCCCAAAAAAACCAGAGAACGTACAACTAGGGAAAGTACAACTAGAGAACGTTCGGGTACAAGAAGCACCTCCGCAAACGGATACTCTAATTTACCCGGCGACACATTATCAGTTCCACTTTGTACAGATCATAATGAATCTAAATGGCATCCGCTTGTTCAAAAAAACTCGGATGGATCTGTTAAATGTAGTTACGGACACGAACATCACGACGACCCGAATATTTTAAACAATGTTTTCGGTTCGGTTGGCACTTTTACCGGTGGTAATGAAATTTCTTATCCATGGCAAACTTCAAGCCACGCAGGCACAGAAAATCACGTAAAACACAACTCATACAAATGGAACGTAGTTTCAGTTTCCAAATGTACTCCAAGTAATGCGCCGTACGGCTTTACAAATATAAGAGCTGAATATCACCAAGACGGTGTTCTTGGCGCTACAACCAGGTACCATTCATATTGGCTGGAAGCGGAGGGTTGCGATCCAGCAGACCCGAATTTTAAGGGAATCGTAAGGGTGGGAGGTCATTTGGATTATGGATTCTTAAGAGTCGCAACAACCGCGTCCGATAGTCAGACTATTCCCCTACCGGATAGTCCTACAAGAGGAGACGACAGAAGATTACACATGGCCTACATCAATGGACAAGTTCCCTGTTGTAGAAACGGTGATTTCACTTGGTACGGAAGTAACAGACCTATTAGATTTAGAAATCAGCCTAAAGTTGTTGTTAGAAATGGCTTGATGGGTGAAGACTGGGGTGCAATTAATCCTGACGATCCTTACAACGTAGTCTACTTACCGAAAATGTGGTACGGCTCAATTTTCAGAGGTAACAACTCCTGGCAGGAACCAATTCATCTGTTGAATATAACTATTACTGCTCAGATGGATGCCAGAGACGGAAAGCAGGATGGTTACGCAAACTTTGAAGGATTTACAGACAGACACGGAAACGTTTTGGCCTCAAACTGCTCTCCTACAGGACCTGACTGTGTGCCGGTTTACTTAAAGAACATGAAAGTCGGTAACTATCAGTTTAGAGCCGGTCCAAACGGAATAGTTAAACGCGAGTACGACGTAATAGTAAACGGTAAAAACCTAATTCAATACCCAAATTAACAATATTTTCGACTATTTTTAGGGCATAAGGAGAACAAACCTATGCCCTATAGTAGTTTACGCAATCGATTTTTCCTGGTATAATGGCCTTATCTCAATTGAATAATAGAAAAAAAGGAGGTTTACGTTGGACGTTTGGGTTTCTGGATGTTTTCTGGGTCTGTTTCTCCTCATCCTAGTCATCGTCTTCTTGGTCCAGGTTTCGACAAAAAACAATCGGTCGAAATCTTCCGTAGTGCCAGGAAGAAAGATAACATGGGGTAGAGATCGCGCAACGGGATACAGGATGAAGATTGTAACAGATCCAGATGGGACCAAGCACATCTACCTGTTTCCTAGAGGCAGCCGTCCCCCAGAAAGCGACTATCACTCTCACGAGGTGGTTAAGCCGGATGGAAAGGTTGTCTATCATCGTCGGGCTGACGGAAAAGTAATTGTAAATAACCGCCGGCCTCGACAAAACTAAGTGGGTACAAAAACTGAATTCAAAAATTCGGCGCTTGTACCCACAAACATTTTAAAACAACGCTTCGAATTATAATTGGGAAATACTACAACATCTACTAGAGGGCACGCATTTTCACGAACACTTGACTTATAGCTTTGTTTAATATAATAATTATCCAACCAAAAAGTTAGTACGAAAAAACTAAGTTATTATTTCCATTTACGTTTGTTCGAAAGATCTAAACTTGGGAGTAGTAAAAGGAGAACGCCGGCGTAGCTCAATTGGAAGAGCACTCGTCTCCAAAACGAGTTGCAGCGAGATCGAAACTCGCCGCCGGTACTGAGAAAGGGAACTGCTAGTGCATTTAATCGAAAGATTACTGTGCGCCCAGTTCCCTTTTTTTATATCTCAAAGCACATTCAAAAGTAGGAGAGGAGGTTTCAATGCAAGGAAATAAACGTGGACGCGTTTTAACAGGCATACGACCGACGGGTCGATTGCATTTGGGGCACTATGTCGGTGCGCTCAAACAATGGATCCCCCTGCAAGATGACTATGAGTGTTTTTTTCTCATAGCCGACGTGCAGGCACTTACGACTCACGCTGGAAATCGTGAGTTGATAGAACGTTCTGTACGAGAAGTAGTCTTGGACTTCATGGCGGTAGGGTTGGACGGTAGCAGGGATAACGTGTACTTCGTTTTGCAAAGTGCTGTCCCTGCACTTACTGAGCTGACCACTTACCTTAGCATGGTCACACCTCAAACCTGGATCGACAGCAACCCGACAATCAAGGATGAGCTGAAAACACGGAGGACTGACGTAACTGTGGGTTTTATGACCTACCCCGTATCACAGGCGGCGGATATCACGCTATTCTCAGGAGATCCTAAGACCCACCCCGGGGAATCAATCCTTGTGCCTGTTGGGGAAGATCAGATACCTCACTTAAAAAGTACAAACGATATAGTAAATGCTTTTCATCGAATGTACGGTCCGGTTGTATTGATGCAATGCGCACCAAAGGTAAGCAATATAGGCAGACTGGTGGGCACAGATGGGCAAGGTAAGATGAGTAAATCAATGGATAACGTCATCGAGCTCGCTGATCTCACCGAGGCAGTTCGCAAGAAAGTTCAGGGTATGTTTACCGACCCCAAACGCATTCGTGCCGATATACCCGGAGATACTGAAGACAACCCTGTTTTTATCTATCACCGGGCGTTCAACCCGAACGCTAACGAAGTTGCCGAATTAACCAAACTTTACCAAGAAGGCAGAGTTGGTGATGTCGAAGTAAAAGCAAGACTATTTGCGGCTTTGGAAATGTTTCTTGCTCCAATCCGCGAGCGACGTCACGAGGCGGAAAAACTGCACATCGAAGGTGATTTGTTGGCCGTAGGTAATGCCCGGGCTCGCCGTATAGGCAAACTTACCATTGAACGCGTTCGCGAAGCAATGGGCCTAAATTATCCAAATCTGTTCAACGAATAATGGAGGGAACTATGGATACTGTTAAAGCACAGACGTCCAAACCTTTGTGGCCTGGTCGTAGATGGCGAACAAGCGGAATTGTGCTCGCTTTAATGGCAGCGCTTTTCGAAGCATTCGTGCTGATCTCAGACACAAATGTAATGACAAACGTCATCACACATGAACAGGGTATCGTTGCCGTTCTAGTCTACCTGACAATGGGAAGCTGGATCGGCGTTACTCTCAACTATGTTTACAACCGGCTCTTTGGTCCCACCATTGACCCGACTTTCACAGGCGAGAAATGGATTGGCGGTACTCAAGGTCTTTGGGTAGCTGTTGCTGGCATCACAGGTGCTTTAGGCACTTTCGCCTACCTGTTTGTTGCCGGTAAAGGTGACCCTTCGATCCTAATCGCACTAAGCAATGTCTCCTTGATATATCTTGCGTTATACGACGCCAAAGACTATCGAGGAAAAAGTGTAGTTTTGGTCGTGATAGCCGCAGCCATGGTGCTAATCGGTGCCGGGCTGGCTTCGGTAAATAATCTGGGAGCCGGGCTGACCATTACTGTTATGGACCTAGTGCTCCTGGTGGTATTCCGCGGCGGTTTTAAGGCCATCGGCTCGATTGCCATTTTCAAGGTTCGCGAAACTGAGAACATGGTAAATGTGGCTTTTTGGCGCTTTGTCTGGCTAGCCATTACTGGGACGGTCTTAACATTGCTGGTTGCTGGATACCTTGGGGTACTAGATGAGTACTTCGCCTTGATGACAGGTGTGTGGTGGAAGGCCTTTCCTTGGGTAATGCTCACAATGTTTCTGGCTTACGGTGGAAATACACTGGCAATTGTTGCACAGAAATACGAACGCGCAAGCACAGTAAGTATGATCACCAACGCCAACAACGTTATGGCAGTACCGGTAACTCTTGTTGCTGCCTGGGCATTGCCTGGAATGTTTGACTTGCCGGAAGGAGCAGTAATTTGGCTTCTACGCCTGATCGGCTCTGCATTGATCGTGCTTGGAATTTTCATGGTACCAAAGGAAAAGCACGACTAATAATGACAACTAAATAGGAGCTCTCGAAAAGTAAAACTTATCGGGAGCTCCGTCCTTTTGTGCCACATTTCGCTATCCCACACAAATTTCTTGTATAATCACATAAGATGTTAGATTTTGGATCAATTTTTAAAACTAAAAGACCTTTAATAGGGATGGTGCACTTGGCACCTTTATTAGGTGTAACTGACGCTCCGGAAATTGAAAAAAATATTGAAAATGCTTTGAAAGATGCAACAACTCTACAAAAGGCGGGATTCGACTCAATTATTATAGAGAATAATTATGATTTGCCTCATGATATTTTTGTAAAACCAAATGTTGTTTCCAGTTTTACTTACGTTGCGAATGAAATTGCAAAAGAAATCTCAATTCCAATTGGTATATGCGTTTTATGGAACGACTTTTATTCTGCTCTATCTATTGCCAAATTAATAAATGCTTCGTATGTCCGAGTTCCAGTTTTTGTGGACAACGTAAAAACAAATTATGGAGTAGTTACTGGCGATGCTTCAGCCGTCACAAATTTTAGAAAACAAATTTCAGCGGAAAACATAGCCATATTTACGGATATCCAAGTTAAACATTCTGAATTGCTAAACGTGCGCCCTCTAAGTGAAAGTGCGAAAGAAGCTATTAAAAAAGATAGCGATGGATTGATAGTTACCGGTAAGTGGACCGGCGATGCGCCCAAAGCATCGGATCTTGAAGAGGTTCGTGAGGCTGCTGATAAATTCCCAATTCTTATTGGAAGTGGTGCAGATATTGATAACCTACAAACACTAACAAAATATGCTGACGGAATTATTATCGGTACTGCCATAAAAGAAGGCGAATCATTAACAAAAGAACAGCATGTAAATCTTAAAGGATTTGATAAGAGGATTTCATTAGAAAAAGCTGAGAAATTTAGAGAAAAATTTTTAAGGTGTGTCAGCATCGGTTGATAACCAACACACCCTAATTTCTACCAAACAATCCTAGTTCCGCCAGTTTCCTCAACATATACGTCTAGTAGTCTTTCGGCGGCGCCGCTTTGTAATACTTTGAGCGCATCTTCCGTATAGTCTCGTAAGCGATCTAAGGTAAAGAATTCCGTTTCACCGGCCATTCTTGCCAAAGCTGTGTTCGCGGCTAAGTAGTTGCCCAACGGTCCTTCACCTCGCAATGCCTTTTGGTTTGCTTGCATGAGCGTGTGCATCTCGTTAGGAACCTTGAGGTCATGTTCGTGAAACTCAACCCCAAACGGCGCTGACCCCTCTAAACACACTGTCCCTAAAACAGTAGGTCCGGTTGCTAAACATACGATTGTTGCCACAGGACTAACCTCGTCTAAAAAGCAGTGATCTCGGAACCACGTAGGTGAATGTAAATCCTCTCTTTTTGGAATAGCATTTACACCTCCTACTATTACAGCTCCTCCTAAATTAACAAAACCCTCTCGATGCAACTCCGTATAGGCCCCGGCAACTGTTAGCGGATGGACGTTGTGATTCACCCCCATGAGCTTGTAGAGCCTGGTAGAAGAACTAACAGGTCCGGTCATAGGTCCAATCACATGATTGACTGTCTCGACCTTGAGCAGATGGGACAAGTAGTGAAGAGTTTTAACAGTATGTGCATCCGTGAAAAGAAATCTTGTCTTTTTGAAAATGCGCATAAGTTCCTCTGCACCATCAATTGCAACGTTTGCTCCGGATTGCTCCAGCACGTCAGTTGAACCGATTTTGGTCGTATTGCCGTACGAACCGTGCTTGGTTGTAGGTAATCCCATTGCTGCCAGCACGATGGCGGATAAAGTTGAGGCATTAATGGTCTTAACCGTTTTTGTACCCCAGCCCCTATCCGCTCCCATTCCGCACGTCTCAAACATCATGTGAAGATTGGGGACAAAAAACAGGTCCATCATTCCGGCCGCCGCCATTCCTGCTACTTCTTCAGCTTCTAGCCCTACGTAAGCTTCTTTGGCCGCCATCATTGTCAAATAGTACGAACCTTTGGCAACAGCCTCGGCATAGCTTAATTTCGGGAAGAACATTTTCCTAAAGATATTGTTCGTTGCCGAAATTACTAGCAGCATGCCCTGAAACGCCTCCTTGAATGTTAGTCCATTGCCGTTCTTGGATTTCGTATCTAATGTCCCAAGGCACAGATGATCTCTATCGGCAAAAAACTCCCAATGGTCACTCTGTGGCAGAGTTCTGATTCTTTCCTCATAGTCTCTCCACAGCGACTGAAGCATTCCTACCTTTTTGGAATACTTCTTACCTAAAGCGATATTAGTAACTCTCATTTGTCTCACTCCTTTACTATTTTTTTATTTGTTTATTGCGTAAAAAAAGCGCCCGCACAAAGACCGAACATAAATAGTTCAATCCTTGTGAGGACGCTTTAATACGTGGTGCCACCTCACTTTTTCTGAAACACACAATACGTGCAGTTTCAGAACTTATATTTTCGGTACTTGCTTTCGCAGTGATACCTTGCTTTTTATAACGGGAAGCAACCGGACAATACTACTTTGTATTTCGCATCATCAGCTCCACGGACCACTAAGGCCTGTCATTTCAGGCGTCTCCGCTTCAAAGCATTTATAGAAATATAGTGATTTTTCAGATTGTTGTCAAATAGATCCTGAAAAATTGGAAAAACCAACAAAATCCACTAATATAAACTGAGTACAAACATTGAAAGTATTAATATGAACTCAAAACTTTTACCCGGCGCAGAAACTGCCATTAAACAATGTTTAAATATTCAAAACTCGGACAAACTTTTAATAATTACCGATAACGAGACATATGAGGTCGGCAGTGCGCTGTTGGAAACGGCAAAGAAATATTCTCAAACTGTTTTGATGATCAAAATTGAAGACTTTACCTCCAGACCCGTTCAAGAACTAACATACGACTTCGAACAGACTATTAGATCCTTCTCCCCTACTGCGTCAATTTATGCGGCTCAAGGACATCAAGGTGAATTGCACGTATTTAGGACACCTTTGATTCGCCTGCTTACAAAAGAACTTGGATGCCGCCACGCCCATATGATAGGGATTACACAGGAGCTGATGCTAGATGGGATGAGCAAAGACTTTAACTTAATGGCACAAATCACCGATCGAGTTTACAACAAAGTAACGGCTGCAGAAGAAATAACAGCACAAGATGAATTTGGAACAAATATTACATTTACACTAGATCCGCAAAATCTTAAGTGGGTTAAGGATAACGGAATAATTGGCAAGGGCGAGATGCATAATTTACCGGCCGGAGAGCTTTTTACTGTTCCGTATACTGCAGACGGTTCTGTCGTGGCCTGGGAACTTGGGGACTGGATGTGCAAGGAATATGATGAACTTAATTCGCCAATTAAAATAGAAATTGCGGATGGCATGATAACATCGGCCACACCTATGAATACTGGAGACACGAAATCTACAGAAGCAAGCGGAGTATTTATGAACTATGTATCCCAATTTGATAACGGAAAAAGAGTTGGCGAGCTTGGGCTTGGTACTTTAGTTGGTTTGAATAAATTTGTAGGCAATCTTCTTCAAGACGAAAAATTCCCGGGATTACACGTTGCCTTTGGACATCCGTTTGCAGAAGAAACCGGAGCGGATTGGGATTGTCCATCACACATTGATGTTATAACCAAAAGAGCTACAATAACTATTGTTAAGTCAGATGGTACAAAAGAAACAATTATGAAATCCGGCATATATTCCGACGAAATATTGAAGGGATAATAAATATTTCACTTATCGGTTAAATTGGGTATAATTCGACTTGTATTTTGCTTAATGCCGTTTTTTGCTGTTATGGGGGCGTAGCTCAGTGGTAGAGCAGAGGCCTTTTAAGCCTCGTGTCGTGAGTTCGATCCTCACCGCCCTCACCAGATAAGCACTTTTACTCAGAATCTTCAGAACCACTACCTTGATCCTCACCACGAGACTTTCGAACCTCCTTGTAAGTCTTTCTTGCAAGGTCTTTTAAATCATCGGGTTTCATTTTATGCGTTGTAACCAGAAACTCCCACCAAAATTTTTCTGTTTTCCTGTCCCCTTCTTCATTTGATACCAACATCTGGTCTTCAATATGCTGAATTAATTCCGAAGAGAATTCCTCACCATAAGAATCCAGCTGCTGCTGAAGTTCGGATAAATAAGCCTGCAACCTTACTGTTTTTACAGCAGGATCTTCGTCCATTATCTCGGCCACTTCAATAGCTAATTTTGAAGGCGACTGACTCCTCTCCAGGTCGTTTACTAATGAGGCAAGTACCTCTACTACGGCAGTTGATTTCTGCTCGTCACCATCCCGATAATATAAAACGGCCCAATCGGCAAATTCCCGCAAACCTTCTTCCAAATCCGGAATATCTTTGAATTCTTCCGGCATACCTTTTTCCTCCAACTTTGAGACTAAATCAATCCCTCTGTCTCGCATTTGTTGTATTTCCAACTCAATCGGGTCGTCTGTATTTATTTCGACACCCTCGTGTTCTTTAAACTTGTCTTTTGCATCAGATATAACTTCGTAAATGTAGCTTACGTGATCAAAATCTTCGGATGAGTGATTTTCTCGATTTGTATTAGACATATATAGATTGTACGACTTTTTTTAACTCAGAAATATATCTATTCTATAGGTCAAAAGTGCTATAATCCGCTTATCCTATAAACAATATACCAAAAAGGAGGTTACTTATGTTTCCTGTGACACTGATGGAAGGTTGGGAGGTTTTCGCAGAGCTGCACTATGCAGTGGCTTACGTAGGGGGTGGGATACTCGGATTTTGCGGCTTTTACCTGCTGATCTTGAGCGTCCTGAGCTATGATGTGGCAGCAAGAACCAATAGAAGTAAGGCAAGGAAGTTTGTGGCAGATTCCTTCATGCTTATTGGAGTGGCTACTGTAGTCCTGATATTTGGCTTTTATGCGCTAGTACCGATAGCGGCCGGGGCACTCCTTGGGATTATCTACATATTCATTAAAGGAATTTGGATCTGTGTTAGGAAGGAACCAGAAGGAGAGCCGAGCAATGAACAAGGATGAGTATATCGGAACATATACCGGTCGGAGGGTGCACATATTCAATCCAAGTGCAGATGAGATCCATATCCTAGATATCGCTACGGCGCTATCTAGAATCTGCAGATTCAACGGGCATTGTAGACAGTTCTACAGCGTTGCAGAACACAGTATTCTAGCTAGTTTGTTGTTCCCGCCCGGAATTAATGCTAAAGCAGCTTTGTTTCACGACGCGGGAGAAGCCTATTTAGGCGACATCGTTCGCCCAATTAAACGCCAGCTTGAAATGAAATTCTACCGGAAAGCTGAGGGCAACCTATACAGGCTGATCGCCAAGATCTTTGGGCTACCGGAAGAAATACCTGCAGCAGTGCATCAAGCCGACAACGACATGCTGTTCACGGAACTTGCAACAATTACGCCAGACGCAGATCTGCAAAGCCCTCGCCTGAAGAATTACAGATTATTGCCAATTTTGTTCCATCACTGGACACCAGAGGAGGCAAAAGAAGAGTTTTTGAAAAGATATCAACAACTGTTCTCACAGGAATCGCTCCTGTAAACTAACGTCCTCTTTGGATGAGCTTAAGCTCGCTGAAGGGGACGTTGTACTTTTCGGGGATAAACATGCGCTTTTTGAAAATGGTAATATATAGGAACAATGAAATGTTATATAGGATATAAATTCTCAAATATAGCCGATAAACAAGACCTTAAAATGAAGGTCTTATCTTTAGCTGAACACATAATTTCCACAGGCAATACTACTTTTGTCCTCGGACGAGACGTTCAAAACTGGCATAGCTCCCCCTTCCCTATGTTAAAAACGTTGCCGCATGTTTTCATCAATATGTTCAAATGTGATTGCTTGATATCATTGGTTACGGATAATTCCACTAGCACGGGGCTTCTTGTCGAAAATATCTTGGCTACATTGTTAATGAAAAAAAGAGGTTTTCTGGTGGTTAATCCGGTAAACAAACATATATACAACTTCCTTTCTGACCCCGAATTTACTTTAATTTTTAACAACGATGAAGAATTACCTAAATCGACAGATATACTGTTAGATAGACTAAAGAACAGTCTTTAATCGATATGCAAAATAACAAAACCATAACATTTGAGGCGCATCATGTGGAGCTAATTAAAAACGGCAAAAAAACCTCAACTTGGAGATTCTTTGACGATAAAAACCTTGCTGTCGGAGACATTGTTACTCTTGTAAAACGACCTGAATTAGTACCTTTCGGGACAGCAAAAATTGAAGCTATTATCGAAAAAAGATTAGACGAACTTACGGAAGAAGATAAGAGGGGACATGAGAGCTACGTAAACGACGAGGAAATGTATAAAAAGTTCTCATTTTATTACTCCAAAGAGGTTAGGGGAGACACTCTAGTAAAAATCCTTAGATTTAACGACATTAATCTATTTGAATGACTGTTCCCTATTTCGAATTGCTCTCCCCCGGGTTCAATTCAGAAAATAGCAGGGAACTAGAATAAATTCGTTAAAACGCTCAAAAAAATCAGAAATATCGCCAATCCCAAATTAATTTAATAAAATAATTTACAAATAATTTCTATTTTTATTTAAATACCTACTTACCTTACCTACTGCCTCAGCAAGTATGAATCTTAGATGTCGTATAATCGTGCTTTCTCGTGTCGTTATTTGAGTTTTTCATACTATTGACGTGAGTACCCTATTTAAATAGAATCTACACATCAATAATTGACTACATAAAAAAAATAAGGAGAGGAGGCTTACATGACTCCGGTTTTCGAAAAAGGCGATAAGTGCGTCAATTGTGGTACGCCGGCAGTTTCAGGGTTTTTGTGCGGAAAATGTGCCAAACTGGCACGCGAAAACAGGCTGTACGCTTTTGAAGCACGGAAGATGCCGAAACTGCTCAGCAACGGTACAAAAGGCAAAACGGTAACTCAAAGGGCGTATCCCGACAACGAACCGAGTGCAAACTACGAAGCTAAAAAGATCGGCTATGTTCAGGACCTTGCTTTGGGAGAAGTCGGTTTTATTGCTAAATTCACACTGGTTAAAGACGGGCACGGCTCAATTTACATACCGAAGGGAGCGCTTGTAGTCGACGGTAAGGCCGCGTCGTACACAGTTAAGATAATGCGCGCATCAAAAGGATATGTAATTTTTGAGGAAACTTTACCAAAAGATGTGCACTTGCTGGATAGCGCTACTGTGCTAATGAACGACTACTTCTTTGCTGATTTAGTTGCCGAACACTAAGCCAAAATTGGGAAACCTTGTTGAAATTCATTTTTTGACAAGGTTTCTCAAAAGGTTCTTTCTAATGTGCTCCTTAGCCCTTTTTGTAATTGCAAATTTTAACCAATCACGATTTGCGTTTACTTTATTAGTCGTTTTAATCTCCACATAGTCTCCATCTTGGATCAAATAGTTTAGACTTACATACTTTTGGTTAACATGTCCCCCAACACATTTATCGCCTAAACTAGAATGAACTGAATAGGCAAAATCAACTAGACTAGCGCCTTTTGGTAATTCTACAATGTCACCTTTTGGGGTGAAGGCGTAAACATTTTTTGAAAAAGGGGCTTTGTGATTAAAGCTTTCAGCTGTGCCGCTTCTAACCTTCCAAAAACTTAATTCTTTATACCAAAGCTCGTTTTCCTTCGTGTAATTTTTGAATTTTTCGTAGGCCAGAGAAGTGGCACCCTTATCCCCCAGCTTATAAATCAGGTGAGACGCTGGTCCAAATTCTGAATATTGGTGCATTTCGTGTGTCCTAATTTGAACTTCCATATCAACACCTTTTTCTACTTTTAAGGTGTTATGGATAGATCTATATCCGGATGGTCTCGGTTTGCTAATATAGTCGTCGCGTAGATCTTCGTAGGTATCAAATAAGTTTTTGAGCAGACTTTCGGCCGCATAACACTGCTCAATTGTATTGACCACTACTCTTAAACCCAATTTGTCTCTCACAGGGCCTCTAAGTGATTTCTTATATATGCCGTACCTGCTTTTAATTCGTTGGGAAATATGTGATTCAATGTTGCTTTCCCGTAGAAGTGACTTTATTAACGCACTAACCTCAGTCAGAGCTTTATGATATTTTTCGGAATTTAAAATTAGATCCTGCTCGATTTTATAATACTCACTTGGATTTAATAATTTAAAAGATTCATCTTCCAGACCGATTGAAATCTTGCTAAATCCAGCGATTTTCGCAAGTGGGGCATATAAATTAAGGGCCTTGTTTGCTACTTCAATTCTTTTTTCTTTTTCAAAAGCAAATACAGTATCAAGGTTATCTTTACGGTCTGCAATTCGGATAACAAGCGTTCGGATATCTTTTGCCATGTTTATGTACGCCTGCATGATAAATGCTTCGTTAAATGCTTTTGGAGTATCTTGGTCAACATTGGATCTGCTAAGCAAATTATAGTTTCTAACAATCTGAGCAACTTCTTCGCCAAATAGTTCTCTGACTACCTTTGTATCTTTAGAATATTCATATATAGGATGTAATATTGCCGCACTAAGTGTAATCTCGTCCTGAACATTATTGTTTTTTAGTATTTGGTAAACTCGCGTTGAGTGTTCGTGTACAGTGTCTCCTGCTTTACGATTGTGTTTGCTTAAAACGGTTTGAGAATAATCTAGTGCCTTTCTTACTAAATCGGCTGTCATTCTTTTATTTTTATATTGAAATGCTGAACCTCGTGAATAAAGGTGCGAGGTCGTGTTCAAGTTAGAACTACTGATATTACTTCTATTGTCTCTTTTTCAATTCCAAGGCGGTTACTCATCGATCTTACTTTTTAAGTAATATTCAGAAGTTCAGCCATTTCATAAAACTTATCTTTCTTCCTTTGGTCTAGCAACAGATACTACTATTGTTCTGCCTTCAATTTCTTTATTGTTAAGCTCTTCAATAGCTTTTGCAGCTGCTGAATCGTCCTCAAGTTCTACAAAACCGAAGCCTTTGCTTCTTCTTGTATTTCTATCGAAGATTACAGATGCGGAAACGACGTTGCCGTATCCAGCGAACATGTCCATTAAGGACTGGTCGGTCATGGAGTAAGGAATGTTACCAACATATAACTTAGTCACGATAATCACCACCTCTCAGTTTTTTATTAAACATACTTTATTACTCTGTAAATGGGAAATGCTTGTAACTGTATCATTAAAGAATTTCTAACATTCCTAGGAGCACCCCTGCATTATAGCACACTAGTACGGAAATGGCACTATAGATCATAGCCTGCCAACTAAGTACCTACAAAACGACGGCTATCTTGTTACATTAAGCACAATCCCATTTTCTGCTAAAGGTGCCGATACTGTTACCCTGCCTGCCGGAGTCTTATATATTGTGTATCCCGTTCCATCTGTAGACTCATTCTTGGGATCGTTGGGCATAGTTACTAAATATTTAGTATTTGCTGTCAATACAGTTAGATCTACTAATCCTGAGCAGTTGGCAACTCCGCCGCTTTTACAGATTTCTGTTTCTGTATCGGGTAATGCCGTGGGTAACAATCCAGTGTCGGTAGTATATTGAACAACAGCTATGGAGATTGTGTGCAATTCCAAGCGCCTTTTTGTATTTCGTGCATTTCCTAAATGCACATTGTAATTAACCACGGAAAGCATAATTCCGGCAAGAATGCCTATTAAGGTAATTACGATTAAAAGTTCGATTAAGGTAAATCCCCTGCCAATATAGGGGAAATGGGCAATTTTCTTCACTAGATAAATACTACTGCAACAGATAAAAATATGCTAATTTTTGCCCATGTAATAGCCTGTAGTAATTGACCCTAAGTGGTTGTGATGCTAGAATGTGTCATCCAAAAACTAAACAAAAATGAAAGGAAGGATCTGCATGAATTACCTTTTGGGAATATTGGAAAATCAGTCCGTAATGTTCGCATTGTTCGTTGCAGCCGTGGACCTTGGCCTACTCTTAAGAGCATTTGCTGTCTTAAAAGGCCAGTTAACTCCAGGACGGCTTATCGTTGCTTTCATGGTGACTGCACTGCCGTTCAACATCGTAGCTAGCGTCGTCTTTTACTTAATCCAAAAGTTCTAGTAGAACTAAAACTTGTAAAAGGAGAGGAGGTTACAATGGCTGAGATTCTAAGGATCTTTCTAATTCTGTTAATGGGCGTAGCAGTTTTCATAATGCTTCCGGAAATCTGCAAACCGATCTTTTTCCCAAAAGGCTACAAAGCAAGTAATTTTGGGAAGCGCCCCGGATTGTACCAACTTGCTTTCTGGGCTGCCTTAGGTCTCGTTTATCTGGTACCGACGATTATTCGAGGTATCTTAGATCTATGGTGAGCTAAAAAGGTGAAATACTCAAAAGACCCCGGCTATTTTGTTGTCACAACAACAGGAGAAACCGGGGTCGCTAGTTTTAAATCCTATAGACCTATAGTGGTTGCGGGGAGCTCAAAAAAATGTTAAAATCTCGGTATCCCTGAACAAATTCCAAAAAAGAAAGGAAAATAAATGGCCCCTCTAACGTGCATCTTCAACTTTGTTTTTCTTGCTGTCTACTTCTCAGCGTGTATAGCAGCAACCCGTGACTACCTTAAACCTGCAAATCGGGAAAAGAGATTTGCATTTTTGAAGCACGGCATGTTTATTTTTGTGCTGACTGTGGTTACTGTCTTTTCGTTGAATACGTTTAACTCAGGACCAGAATCAAAGTTGGTACAAATGCTCGAAGCACTGCTCGGCAAGTAACAGTGTTCTACCCAAAAGACCCCGGCTATTTTGTTGTCACAACAACAGGAGAAACCGGGGTCGCTAGTTTTAAAAAAGGCCTATTTAATTTGAAAATGGGAAATTAGATTCTCTCTTTGACTCTCTTAGCTTCACGGCCCTTTTTGTCTCGGAGGTAATAGAGTTTGGCTCTGTTTACTTTACCTTTTCTCAAGATTTCGATTTTTTCAATATTTGGTGAATAGAGTGGGAAAATTCTCTCTAAGGCTATGTTGTCGGCACCTATTCTTCTGACGGTAAATGTCTTGGATAAGCCCATACCTTTTCTGGAGATAACAATACCTTCATAAGGCTGAACTCTAGCCTTGTTACCTTCAATAACCCTATAATGAACTTTTACTGTGTCGCCGGCGATAAAATCCGGGAGTTGTACCTGTTCTATATTGTCGACTTTTACTTGTGCTTGTTCCATAGCTTTGCGAATTTCTGCAATGTGTACAATACCAAAAATAACCGGAAACTGCAAGAAACTCCTGTATTTACCTATAAATACACTACTCGGCTTTTACTTTTGCCGGAGAAATGATGTTTATCTTGAGGTTCTCCCCCTGAGTTGTTACCCTAACTTCGTCATTTGAGGTCAATTCTCCCGATATTATTCTTTCCGACAAAACATTTTCGAGTTCTTTTTGGACGTACCTTCTAAGCGGTCTGGCGCCGTATTCGTCACTAAATCCGTTTTCTGCCAAGTATTTTATGGCTTTTTCATCAACTTCCAGCCCAATCCCCTGCTCTTTTAATAACTTATTAGTCTTGGCAACCAGTCTTCTGGCAATTTCTAGAATGTCAGTCATGGTTAAGCTTGAGAATATGATGATTTCATCTATTCTGTTTAGAAATTCCGGCTTAAATGAGTCTTTTAACAAACCGAATATTCTTTTCTCGAAGTCCTGTTTTGTATTTACTCTGCTTTTAGCCTCTGCCTTATCAAATCCAATATCTTTTCTTCTTAACAGTTCTGAACCAACATTCGAAGTCATGATGAGAATAGTGTTCTTAAAGTCTACAGTTCTACCTTTGCTATCTGTAAGTCTGCCGTCTTCCATTATCTGAAGAAGGGCGTTAAATGTGTCCGGGTGAGCTTTTTCAACCTCGTCCAGTAATATTACCGAAAATGGCTTTCTTCTTACGATTTCTGTTAAGTTTCCGCCTTGATCGTAACCGATGTATCCCGGAGGAGCGCCGATCATCTTGCTGACTGCGTGTTTTTCCATATATTCACTCATGTCCAGTCTGACAATCATGTCTTCGTTGCCATATAAAGCTTCGGCTAGAGCTTTTGCCAGCTCGGTTTTACCAACACCGGTAGGTCCTAAGAATAAGAACGTACCTATCGGGCGTTTTGGATCTTTCAACCCGGCCCTTGATCTTCTGATAGCTTCGGTGAGCACCTTGATGGCGTCCTCCTGCCCTACGATTCTTTCAGAAATTCTTTCACCAAGATTAATCAACCTCTCACGCTCTTCGACACTTAATCTCTCAAGAGGTATTCCTGTTGCTCTTGAAACTACTTTTACAACATGATCTTCAGTTACATCCGGAATTTCTTCTAACTTAGTTTTTGTCCAAATTTCAACAAGTTCGCTTTTTACTCTTTCCAGTTCTTCGATTCTAGTTTGAACTTCTTTCTTTTCGACATCGGGTAGGTCGGCTCTAACTCTATTTTTTAATTCCGCGAGCTCGTCTTCAACGTTTTTCAAATTCTCAGGCTCTTTAACTTGCGAAAGTCTTACCAAAGCGGAAGCCTCGTCGATTAGGTCAATTGCCTTATCCGGTAAAAATCTATCGCTAATATATCTATCGCTCATTTTTACTGCTATATCGATAGCATTATCAAGAATTCTTACATGATGATGTTTCTCATATCTTTCGCGCAATCCCTTTATAATTTCGACGGTTTCTTCAGTAGTTGGTTCGTTTACAATGATTGGTTGGAAACGTCTTTCAAGTGCCGCGTCTTTTTCGATGTATTTTCTATACTCATCAATTGTTGTAGCCCCGACCATTTGCAACTCGCCTCTGGATAATGCAGGTTTCAAAATGTTTGCGGCGTCCATAGAACCTTCTGCAGAGCCGGCACCGACAACCGTGTGTAATTCGTCCACAAATAAAATTATCTGACCTGAAGCACTTATCACTTCCTGAATAATATCTTTAATTCTTGCTTCAAACATACCTCGGTGAGAAGTACCTGCAATTATCGAAGCTATATCTAAGGCAAAAACCCTTTTACCTCTGAGTGGTTCAGGAACTTGTCCGTTTATGATTTTTTGGGCCAAACCTTCAACGATAGCTGTTTTACCAACTCCCGGATCTCCTATTAATACTGGATTGTTCTTTGTTCTTCTTGAAAGTATGTGTATTACGCGCTCAATTTCGTTTTTGCGTCCGATAACCGGATCAAGTTTGCCTTCTCTTGCCAGCTGGGTTAAATCCCTACCGAATTTATCTAGTTTTGATGCTGTAGTATTTGTTTCTTTCATAAGCTCGTTATAACAAACCTCACATAGAGCCATATAAACTTGTTTGCCATCTACAATTCTGTTTATTGGGATTTTGGCAGGACGTTGTCCGCATCTGTGACATAAAACCATATTAGAATTGTATCATGTCTAGCACTAAGATCAAGTGAGTGATAACTATAGGTGATATGTATTTGTGGGCACTTTTCTGTGCAAACGAAAGTGCCCCCAAGTCATTTTTCAATTTCTTAGGGGCACGGAAAGGGTTCCTTGTACAATCTGATTATAGGTGTCCTCGGCAGTAAATACCCAATTTGTAAAAGAATTCGCAATAACTGCCGAAGTCGAGCTGACGCCACATAAAAAGCCCCAGTAGTGTCAAAATGACCACAACTGCGACTACGAACGCCAGTAGGACAGCGTAGTATTCCGGCCCATTCTGTACAGGTACAGATGTTCTCTTTGCGTATATCCCTGCAGACTGTTCAGTAATTTCTGGTCTGACTGGTCGGTATGTACTTTCTGTTCCTTCAACCAGCTCAAGTTCCTTTCCATCAACTTTAATTCTTTTAGTTCCTCTAGGAACTAATTGCATTGGCGGGCACTCTGACGGCCAACCTGTGTCGTACTGATCGTTTGGATTCCAATTATCTACAGGCACTTTTCTCACCTCTCTTTGTTTTTTGGATTTTCACATTTGTGAAGTTACGCTGATTATATTACAAAATATATCTTATAGGAAATTCCGCAAAAAGCTAAAAATTAGTGCTCCCAGACGTCGCTTACAAAAGGGTCGGATCTGATATCAACACTCTTAATAAACAGTTTGGCAGCGCGCACCATCTCGGCTGACTGAACTTCAGACCAATCTTGCGCCTGATCTTCTCTCACTTCAGTCACAATTTCGTCGTGCACGGTTAATGTAATTTCGCCATCCACCTTATCTTTGCGAAGTCTTTCTTGGATATATACTAGTGCGTACTTAACAGCATCCGCGTTAGTCCCTTGAATCGGATGGTTTTTGGCTTCACGTCCTATTTGTGCTTCTTTTCTTCGAAATTCAGGATCGTCTCGTTCGGGTTTTGTGTACCAACGTTTTCTTCCGGCCGGAGTTACGCTCCAACCTTTTCTTATCGCTTCTTTTGCAATTCTATCCAAATATGATCTAACGCCAGGATAGCTTGCGAAATACCTATTCATATAGTCCTCGCCTTCTTCTTTGGTTACTTTTTTGTTCGTTTCAAGTTCGAGTCTCCCGGCCAACCCAACCGGACCCATCCCATACATCAAACCAAATCCAATTGGTTTTGCAATTTGCCTGAGCTCGGGATACTTCTTTTTAAAGTCATCGGAGTATTCCTTATTAAACATCAGCGAGGCTGTGTACGAGTGGATGTCCAAACCGGAATTTAAGGCGTTTATCATTTTTTCATCTTTTGAAAATTCCGCCAAAATTCTCATTTCAAAATTTGAATAGTCCGCAACAACCAGTTTGTATCCGGGTCTGGGATTAAAGCATGTTCTAAAAGGAGCTTCTTCTGAATTTCTTGGAATTTGTTGTAAGTTTGGATTATTGCACGAAAAACGTCCTGTGGCGGTTCCTAATTGGTTAAATTCCGGGTGTATTCTGCCGGTCTTCGGATTTATTTTTTGTAATAAACTTTGTCCAAAAGCCGAAACTAATTTTTCATAGTTTCTATACTCTCTTAATTTTTTAGCAATAGGGTGATCTACACTTGCCAAGATAGCATCTCCGGTAGACGGTATGTTCAGTTTTAATTTGTTATTGAAAAGATCCATTAACTGAACTTGACTGTTTATATTAATTAGATCAGAGTGGTTGCCAAACAAATCTATGGATGATGCTGCAAAGAACGGTTTTATCGCCTCCTGAAACTCTTTTGCGTGTTCTTCACGTTTGATATTTAGATCCTTAATGATATCTCCCCACTTTTCCTTATCTATATAAATTCCGGCAAGTTCCATATTCCCTACAACTCTTGTAGTGGCAAACTCCAGCTTACCGATATTTATCAGCCCTTCTTTTCTTAAGCCCTCAAGCTGCGCTTCAAAAACCGGAAACATTATTAACGTGTCCACAGCTGCATATTTTAATTGCGATTCGTCGAGTTTAGTTTTTGCTGTTACTCTTTCGAAGGATAATCTAACTTCTTTTTTTAATTCGACACCGGTGTATTTTTTAACTAAATCTTTCAAGCTGTAAAATGCTTTTCCGATACCTGCGTTTAAGATAGCTTCGGCCAACATTGTGTCAAAAATATTGTCTAACTCGATTCCTGTTTTCGCGCGGATATATTTGTAGTCAAATTTTCCATTGTGCAAAAGTTTTACAATTTTTCTATTTTCCAAAAACTCAACAAATCGTTGCATCTTGCCGAGTTCAATTTTTCTTGCATCGAAAATATAACTTATCTGAGGAGTAGATATCTGAACGACAATTAAATAACCGGTAATTGGATCCAAACTAGTAGACTCAACGTCAACGCCGACAACGCCTTCCTTTTCCAAGAATTCAAGAGCTGTGTTCGCTTGATCAAGGTCAGTTATATATTCATATCTTGGATTTTCGGGATCGAATTTTAGTTCCATGCTCTAAGTATGATACCAGATACAAAATAGAGATTACTTTAATTTCTCCTTGAGTAACTCCCGGGTAACATTTGCGTCAGCCTTACCTTTCGTTTCGCGCATAACCTGTCCAACTATAAACTCTGCGGCGTTTGCTTTTCCATTTTTATAGTCGTTTACTGCTGCGGGATTATTTTCAATTATTTTATCTAGTATTTTGCCGAGTTCTGAAGTGTCTGTTAACTTGTCGTGGAGACTTTTAAGTTTGCTGGTAAATTCTTTTGCATTTAGTTCTCTAAATTCCGGTTTATTTACAATCATACTTGCGACAAGCTTTGCTGATTCGCCCATTGCAACTACATCAGTAAATAATTGGGCAAAATGTCTATTTGTAAATGATGACAAAAAGTCTGCTTCATTTTGAGCTAATCCCATTTGTAAATATTTTTCATATTTTTGTGCCGGCAATTCCGGAAGTTGTTTGCGTAAATTCTCGATGTGCTCAGCTTCAAAATGCATTGGCGGAATATCAGGTTCCGGAAAATATCTATAGTCCTCTGCTTGCTCTTTGCTTCTTTGTGAAACTGTTTTACCTGTAGCTTCATTAAACCCTCTATTTTCTTGCGCAACTCTTTCGCCTTTTGTCAGTAGCTCTTCTTGTCGGACCATTTCTGCCTTAACGGCTCTTTCCATAAATCTAAATGAGTTTATATTTTTTATTTCCACTTTATACGGAGGTAGTTCGTTCTTATCTTCCATTTCTTGAGTTCTTAACGAAATGTTTGCCTCGAGTCTCATTTGCCCTTTTTCCATATCCACGTCTCCGATTTCCAGCGTACGTACTACTTCCTGGATTTTTTTGCAGAATTCAACAGCGTCTTCAACATTTCTGAAACAAGGTGTAGTTACGATTTCTACTAAGGGCATTCCGGATTTATTAAAATCAATTAAAGTTTTGGAACCTTCGTGCATAGATTTTGCTGTGTCTTCTTCCAAATGAATTCTTTCTATTTCAGCTACAAAACCTGAACTTAATTTTAAACTTCCGCTCAGGCATAACGGTTGTTTGTATTGGCTAATTTGATAACCTTTCGGTAAATCAGGATATGAATAATGTTTTCTATCAAATCGTGAGTCTGTATTCAACTCGCAACCAAGTGCAAGACCTAAAAGTTGTTCTTTGGAAACAGCTTCAAAATTTGGTACAGGCAACGCGCCCGGTAATCCTAAACATGTAGGGCAGGTGTGCGTGTTTGGTTCCGCGTCGTAAATATTTGCATCGCATCTGCAAAACATTTTAGTTTTGGTTTTCAGATGCAAATGTATTTCTAAACCTAATACAAGTTTGTAAGTCATATTGTCCTTTACTGATGATTGATATCTTTTAACACTACTTGGGTCAGCTGCATTTTATCAAAGGAAAGCATAAATTCAACAACCTTGGCCACGTCTGCAGGCTCGAGGCTGTCGTGCATGTCGCGATCAAAACCGGCGTTTTTGAAAAGATCTGTGTTTATTAAACTTGGGTAAATTCCCAAAACCGAGATACCGAAAGGTGCTAATTCATCGCGTAAACAATCGGTAAATCCAGCTAAAGCGTGCTTAGAAGCGTTATAAATAGTCCGCTCGGCTTTTGCCACTATACCTGCAGTTGAAACCACATTTAGAATAATTCCCGACTTTTTTTCTTTCATATGAGGAACAGCTGCGTGTGACATGTAAATCGGACCCAAAGTGTTTACATCAAAAGTTTTCTTTATATTTTCCGGCGAGTAACCTTCCAATGGCCCTGTTATCATGACTCCGGCATTATTTAACAATACGTCTATCGGACCGTGCTCTTCGATGATTACTTTAATTAACGCCGAGACCTGTGAATAATTACTTACATCACAAACGTAAAACGAGCAACCTAAGTCTTGGGAAGTTTTTTTGAGCAGCTCTTCATTAATATCAACGAGCACTAACTCGTGCTTTCCGGAGTTATGCAAAGTAGAAGCAATTTCTTTGCCTAGTCCCTGCGCTCCACCTGTTATGATGATTAACTTTTTAGATTCGCTCAAACTTTTAGTCCTAATTTATATAAACTGTCTTTCAAATCCGCTATCGCCTCTTTGATTATATAGTGGGGCGGTTCGTAACCAGATTCGTGCACGAGATTGTTTCTCATTTTGTGTGCTTCCCAGATTTTTCCGTAAGTATATTTATCAAATTTATCCTTTGAGTTTTTTAATCTCTCGCCCATTGACTCACCGTCCACCATGTCTCTAAGCGCGTTATCTAATGTTTTGTCAGCTGATATCAAGGCCTGTCTAAGTTGCGAAGGGTTCGTGCCTTTAATTAAAAGGCCTATCTTCTCCCACTCATTCCTTATTTTTCTTTCAGTATCAATCGAAATAGACTTGCTACCTAATTTAAAAGGAAATAAAAAATCAAAGAAACCCATATTTATCTAGAATAAAACTTTTTTACAACCGCAAATAACAATCCCAAGGTTATTCCGTGAACAACCACTTTTGCCGCTGTAGGTACGTCGTCAATCGGCATTCTTAGTACAGCCGAAAGAAAAAGGTTTCCAACAATAATGGCGGCTACCAAAAAGATTGTAAAAATTATTACGGTTATGATGCCTTGATTCATTTGAGACTTGGCCTCTCCTTATGGAAATTTGTTACCTCTTGAAATTTACTTGCTGCTCCAAGTACAGCAGATTCCGCGAACATAGGACCTAAAATTTGTACTCCAATCGGCAAGCCGTTGCTAATCCCGCATGGTATAGAAATGGACGTTGATCCGGCAATACTGCTCGGCCCGAGAAGGACATCCATCAATTCACCAAACATAGACGAGGACTCGTTGGCACCGAAATCCAGCGCAACACACGGCATCGTAGGTCCTATTATTAAGTCTACACTCTCAAAAGCTTTTTTGAAATCTTCGATAACAAGGGTTCTTACTCTCTGAGCCTTAGCATAATATTGATCGTAGTACCCGGAGCTAAGAGCATAAGCACCAAGCATAATTCTTTTTTTAGCCTCAAATCCAAAAGCAGTTCTTTCATTTCCGTACCTTATACCGTCTAGTCTGGCCAGATTAGAGGACACTTCTGATCTTTGCAAAATAGTGTAAACGGCAATTGAGTACTTTGGGTCTAAAAGATCCATATCGACAATTTCTGCACCTAATTCCTTGTATTTTTCAAATACAGCTTCAACAGCAGCTTTGACTTCTGGCTCAAGGTCAATTTCAAAGTAAGATTTGGGTCTGCCAATTTTTTTGCCTTTCAGATCGTATTTTTTGGCGTTTTCCAAGTAATTTTCGATCGGACTTGGTGAACTTGTGGCATCGAAAGTGTCATTCCCTGCAATTATCGATAAAATATACGCCGCGTCATCAGCAGTTTTGGTTAAAGGTCCAGGTGAATCAGTAGAAGACGCCATAGCAATTAGTCCAAATCTGCTAACTCTGCCGTAAGTAGGCTTAAAACCGGTTATTCCACACCAAGCGGCAGGTCCTCGAATACTTCCGGATGTTTCGCTGCCGATAGCAAAAATGCATGTATCTGCTGCAACTGAAGCGGCTGAACCGCCTGAAGATCCGCCCGGTACTTTTGAGTAATTCCAAGGGTTTGTTGTTTTTTTATAATCCGAAGTTTCAGTTGAAGAACCGTGTGCAAATGCGTCCATGTTTGCTTTACCTAAAACAATTGCGCCTGCTTCTTTTAGTTTAAGTGTAACTGTAGATTCGTAAGGAGGGATATACCCTTCCAGGATTTTTGAGCTGGCTGTAGTTTGAACACCGTAAGTTGTAAAGTTATCTTTGCACACATAGGGAATTCCGATTAGTGGCTTTTTATCAAAGGCCTTTGCACCATGTTTCGCAATAAACTCATCGGCTTCTTTTGCATCCTTTAATGCATTTTCCTTAGTAAGTGTGACAAAAGCCTTAATAGAATCTTCATATTTCTCAATCTGGGAGTAACAAGCTTCAACTAACTCAACACTTGTCAGATTTTTATTCTTTAAGTGCTCTATTGCTTCTAAAAGTGTAAGTTTGTTCGGATTTTCCATTTTCTATCTTTCAAAAACTGCTTTAGTGGCAAACAAGCCGTTTATAATGTCTTTTGCATTTTTTTCAGCACCTTCGCGATCCAAAGTGTTTGTCGGCGCATCCTCTTTTTGGAAGACATTGGTAAGACCTGTCACTTGATATGTTTCAGGAGTATTAGTAGTGTCCAATTCGTCCAAAATACCAACATAGTTTAAGGTTTCATTAAAAAGATTAACAAAAACCTCTTCCTGACCTTCAATATTCAATTTTGTTAATTTAGAAACTTTTTTTACTTGTTCAATATCTATAAGTTTTTTTGTCATATCCGCTCCAAGTCCCTATTTTACATGATCGTGTCCACAGGGTGAAGTACTATCGGGCTACATTGTCTCTAATCTGCGAATTCTATCTTCAATAGGGGGATGGGTATTAAACAGGTTGGCTAAAGCCCCTGTTATGTCCCCTCTTATAGGGCTTGAAATATAAAGATGAGCGGTGGCTCCATTTGCCGCTTCCAAGATTTCTTTATCTGCCGCCAACTTTTTAAGTGCGTTTGCCAAACCTTGCGGATATCGGGTAATCAGCGCAGCAGTAGAGTCAGCCAAGTACTCTCTGTTTCTGCTTATTGCCAGTTTTATAAGCGTGGCGATTATAGGACTTAGGAAAATTAACGCTATACCAACCAAAAGTATAATTCCATTGACCTGAGAGTCTCTACCGCGTCTGCCTGAACCGTATAATCTTCCTCTGGTCAGCCAATCCGATATTAAAGTAATTGTTCCTACCAAAATACTTACAATGGACATTAATCTTATGTCGTAGTTTCCAATATGTGATAGCTCGTGAGCAATTACTCCTTCCAGCTCTCTTTTTTCAAGCGATTCAACAATTCCGGAAGTAAAACAGATTACAGAATGTTGCGGATCTCTTCCTGTTGCAAAGGCATTCATAGCCGTGTCATTGATCATATAAACTTTTGGTTTGGGGAGTCCGCCGGCTATACACACATTTTCAACCAGATTGTGAAGATCCTGATTGTCAGTTTCGGCAACTTCGTGTGCATCCGAGATTGCCAAAACAATTTTATCCGAATTGTAGTACGAAACTAATCCGGTTATTCCTGAGAATATAAAGGCCATGCCAACTATCGAATAACCGAAACCTTCAGCATAAACTTCACCGACAAACCAGGATAAAGCAGTTACAATCGCTACAAAAAAAGCAACAACAACTACGGTATCGCGCTTATTTTGATCAATGTGCTGATAAATATTTGGCATGAAGATCAAGCAGTAAACTTAGAAATCCACTTTAACGGCTTCTCTTTCTGCATCATTTGCTTCAAAGAACTGCTCCTGCTTAAAACCAAGGATTCCGGCCAAGATATTACTTGGGAACATCACGATTTTTTCATTGAACTGACGAACAACGCTGTTGTAGAACTGTCTTGAGTAAGAAACCTTATCTTCAGTGTCGCTAAGTTCCTTTTGTAAGTTAACAAAACCTTCCTGTGCTTTTAACTCCGGATAAGCTTCTGCTACAGCAAAGAGTGACTTTAATGCGCCTTGAAGCATGTTGTCAGCGTTTCCGGCCTCTTCTGGTGTTTTTGCGCCCATAAGAGCTGCACGAGCTTTTGTTACATTCTCAAAAACCGATTGTTCGTGAGTTGCGTAGCCTTTAACAGTTTCGACCAAGTTTGGAATCAAATCTGTACGTCTTTTCAACTGAACGTCTATCTGACTCCAAGCTTCTTTGATCTTAACTTTCAAAGATGCTAAAGAATTATAAATCGTAACAACATAACCAAGAACTAATACTATTAAAATAACAACAAAAATAAACGGATCCATAAACACCTCCTTAAATTCAAACAAATATATAACTAGACAATCCTATTCTAATAACTTCAAAGCAATTTAACAAATTCTTTAAGCGGCAGAGAGTTCATTATATGCTTTTTTTCACAATGCCCTCTTCGCGCCACATCGATTCCGTACTTCATATAATCCATCTGGTCTGTGGCATGAGCATCGGTGTTAATCAATAGATTTATTCCTTGGTTAATAGCAACTCTAACCAAATCGTCGGTCAGATCCAGTCTGTTTGGCTGAGAATTAATTTCAATCATTTTGTCGTTTGCTTTTAAGGCATCAAATACTTTTTTCCAGTCGACATCTAGAGCGTCTCTTTCGTTTATTAACCTACCTGACGGATGGCCAATAAAATTAATATATGGGTTTTCGATAGCCATAATGTACCGTTCGGTAATCTGCGCTTTATCCTGATTCATTGCCGTGTGAATTGAAGCCAAAGCAAAATCTAGTTCCTTAATTAATTCATCCGGGAGACCTAATGTGGCATCTGCCAAAATATTTATTTCAAAACCAAACAATACTTTAATCTTGTCCTGCCTCGAATTTATTTTATTGATTAAATCTCTTTGCTCCTGAATCAATCTTTCTACTTCTTTGTATCCTCGAGCTTGGACACTGGGCGCGTGGTCAGTAACACCGTAATATTCATATCCCAGTGAGATAGCTTTTTCCACCATTTCTTCTAATGTGTTTATTCCGTCAGAAAAGATTGTGTGAGACTGAAGATCCCCTTTGATATCAGATAATTTTATTAGATCAGGAATTTTATTTTTTTCTGCCAACTCAACTTCATCAGTTCCGTTTCGAATTTCCGGCGGAATGTAAGGCAACTTGAGCTCTTTATAAAAATCTTCCTCATTATCAAATTCCTCAAGCTTACCTTTTCGTTTTATGCCATACTCCGAAAGTGACATTCCTTTTTCAAGTGCATAGGTGCGCAGAATAATGTTATGTTGCTTGGAACCGGTATTGTATTGAAGCATTGCACCGTAAGCTTCCGGCGTAGAAACACGAATGTCTACCTGCACATCATTGGAAAGTACAACAACTGCTTTTCTATCACCTTTTACAATTACATCCGCTACTTCTGGAAAATTCACAAAATGTTCGATTACTTTTTCAGGATCATTTGTTGCGACAACTATATCCAGATCGCCTACTGTCGGATTACGCCTTCTAAATGAACCGAGCGCGTCGATCTTTAATACCTCTGGTGAGGTTTTCATGTACTCCATCACTCGCTCAATAATTTGTTCGGCTCTTGAAAGGAGCATACGCGGCTTATCGTTTTTTGAAAACTTTAACTGGTCTATCGATTCTAGAATTTCTTTTTCGGATTTTTCACCAAAACCTTCCAACGTTTGAATCTCGCCTGCTTCGGCTCTTTTTTTTATTTCCTCCAGTGCGTTTTCCCTTTTAGTTAGATTAAACGCGTGCGCAAGTTTAAATGCTTTTTTTGCTCCAATCCCTCTTAATCCTAGTAATGCAAACATACCTTCGGGAAGTCCGCTTTTAGCATGCTCGAACTCGCCTACAATTCCTCTGGTAAATAGGTCGTTAAGATGCCCCTCCAGATTGTCACCAATACCTGGAATCTCGTTTAATCGGCCTTCTTCCCAAATATCCTGAATTGAGGTTGTCAGATTATCCAAAACCGCAACAGCGTTTTGATATGCTCTTATCCTAAATCTATTAACGTTTTTGACTTCCATGGCGGCCAAAACCTCTTTTAGTTCGGCTACAATTTCCTGATTAGAAATTCGCTTTTCGGGCTGCTCTTTTGGTGTTTCGCTCATACATGAATTTTAACATTATCCGCAAAATCGATATAATTCGGTATAATTGACGGTAATGAGGGCGTCTGATACCATGATTACGCCTTGGTTGACATATTTGGGGGGCCGTAGCTCAGTTTGGTTAGAGCGCTGCACTGTCACTGCAGAGGTCGCGGGTTCAAGTCCCGTCGGCCCCGCCATATAACTTTTATTGATACTATAAACACTGGAAACTTTGAACTCGACAATCCTCTAGTAATATGCCTATCATATATTTGGAGGTGATTATCTAAGAAATATTTTATGAACGAATCAAATAATGACGAAAAGAAAACTAAAGATGGTGCTGCATTGATTATTGGCGGTATCTTCATCCTCGTATTAGTATTTACAGCTTATAACTATTTCAATAACAACGGCGGTCCTGATGCAACCAACGATGAAAAAGGTTCAATAGTTGATAGAGTGAGAGATATTTTAACCGGCGATGAAGACAAATCATCAGATGTAAATGGCGATGGTGCAAAAGATATAAAACCTGATTCGAAACTTACAGTGGAAAAAGTAGTAATACCTGCAGAATGGGTAGCAAATGATTATAAAAAAGGTGACATAAAAGGTAAAACTTACACTGTAGTAAGCGGCGATACACTTTGGGAAATTGCGGAGGCTGTATATGGTGATGGAACTCAATGGGTAAAGATTCTTGGAGCAAATTCTGACGATGTTGGATTCCTACCAAACGGACAGCAAGCACTGATAGTTCCAGGGCAAGTTCTGGTTTTACCGTAATCACTTTATAGGCCGCACACGGATTAAATGGTGTTACAACAACAGCTATGATATGCTAGTTTTGGATTGCAGATATCTAATTGTACGTAGTTGCGGGTGTGGCTTAGTGGTAAAGCGTCTCCTTCCCA
>Ga0208375_1000898_pt1 | contig 37337 bp, 46 predicted proteins | sample RifOxyD1_FD_184038 | JGI IMG/M metagenome (GOLD analysis project Ga0208375, IMG submission 184038) | Soil microbial communities from Rifle, Colorado - Rifle Oxygen_injection D1 (SPAdes) | ecosystem: Environmental > Terrestrial > Deep subsurface > Rock core/Sediment | place: Rifle, Colorado... | reverse complement strand
TTTTAGAGTATGGTAGGGTCTATTCAAAAGGAGAGAAAATGACTACTATTGAATTTGGAGAAATAGAAGAAGCCACTATTAAATTAAAGAATGGTAAATATATTTATTTAAGAGGTGGAAAGATAAGTTCACAAGTATTTAAAGATATTATTAAATTTGGGTTTCAAGAAATTGTAAAAAAAGTAGATATTTCTTTTAATATTGTTGGAGATCAAATGAGATTTATATTTGCTGATAAAAAATGGAGAAGTGATAAGATAAAAAGAAAATTTGAAAAAATGGATGGAGATAAGGAGTGATAATTGGGCAAATTTATGGATTTAACAGGACAAAGATTTAATAAACTTTTTGTTATAGTAAAAGAAAAAGAGAAACGGAAAGGAATTATTCAATGGAAATGTGTTTGTGATTGTGGAAATGAAAAAATAACAAGTACTGTAAATTTAAGAAGTGGTAAAACTAAAAGTTGTGGTTGTTTAAAAAAAGAAAGCATGTCAAAAGTTGGCAAAGGCAATAAGGGAAAAACTGATAAAAGTATTATAGGTAAGAGATTTGGAAAATTAATTGTATTAGATACATATAAAAAAAATGGCGAGAATGGCTATATAACAATTTGCAAGTGTGATTGTGGAAATATTAAACACATCAGAAAAGCTCCAATAATGGAGGGAACTACTAAATCTTGTGGTTGTTTGAGCTTTAGTCATAAAATGTCTAAAACTCTTCCTTATAAACTTTGGCGTGGTATTAAAAACAGAATTTATAATTCAAATTTAAAAGAATTTAAAAATTATGGTGGTAGAGGGATAGGAATGTGCGAAGAATGGAGAAATTCTTTTGAAAAATTTTATGATTATATTATGAAAATTGGATATAAAAAAGGATTACAAATAGATAGAATTGATAATGACGGAAATTACGAGCCAGGAAATATAAGATTTGTAACTCTAAAAGAAAATTGTAACAATAGAAGATCTAATGTAAATATAACATATAGGGGAGTAACAAAAAATATAATGGAATGGTCTATTATCTTAGGAATTAAATATATGACCTTAAGGGCAAGATTATTAAAATATAATTGGTCCGTTGAAAAGGCTTTTAATACGCCAATTAAAGGAAGTGCGTAAATGGCTGAAGAAAAGGTACTAGCTAGATATACTGACCCTGCCTTGGCAAATCGGTTTAGTACGAAGCCCTTTGAGACTTCGCGTGGACACGCGGAATCATTGCGTGCTAAAGGATGGGCTATTATCCTTTCAACTCCAACTCCACATCCGACCCTCTCTATTGATGAATTAGATGAGATAAAAGAAAAGTACAAAAAAGACTCTGTTCTTTATGTTGCTGAAGATAAATTTATAACTAATATAGCATGGGTAACAGGTGAATTTGTAGATATAGAATTAAGAAAAATAGGTAGTCAATGTGGTTTTAAAACCTCAATAATAAACTCTTCTAGCCTTACTCCAGGTAAACTAATTCTTTCTGATCTAGTGATTTTAAGCACTGAACTAAAAGGCTTTACCGATGTTCAAATTATCCAAATAAAATCAGTGCTTTTCCAAAAAAATACTCCATATATATATTTGATAGAAAGAGATGTTTTTGATACCGACAATGGAATTCATTTTCTAATGGATTCTAAATTGAATGTTTTTAAAAATGAAGAATTGTTTGAAATTGCAGTAGACAAGATGGGTGAATTGATAAGTGAAAACTGGTTAATTATGGGTAGTAATTTTAACCAGTTTTGGAAAAAAATAAATGAGGTAACTTCATGAATGTCTTATCTTCAGTTTTTACATCAACAGAAAATGTAAAATTTTTTGAAAATTTTCTTAAAAGCTATCTAGAAGCAGAAAAGAACATGAGAGATGTTAAAAACAATGGACTATTGGTTGTGGACTTTTCCAGTGGGAATAGCGTAATCCAGGATAAGATAGAAGAGATTAGAAAAACTTCAATTAATTTTAATCTGATTTATTATAGACAACTTCCTGGTAATGGCTTTTGTGATAATTTTGATTACACTATTAAATTTTCTAAAGAGCTAGAGCCAGATTGTGTGTTTTTCTTCAATGACGATGCGATTATTACCGATACCTTTATGAAGAATGGAACAGATTCATTTAAGGATACTTATAATACTGATACAGCTCATTTTATAGGTGGTGTGCCTCAAATTGGCGGTTGGATGGAAGATATAGAAAATTTAACAATGCCCAAGTCGATAGATAAAGTTCAATTCATAGACCCATATAAAAGGTTAAATTGGGAATTTTCGGCTTTTTGTATAAAAACAGATGCTTTGTATCGAATAGGCTACATGGACCATATGTATTCTTCTAAAATTGGACTAAATGCAGACAATGACTATCTGATCAGAATGCAAAGAAAAGGCTACAGGATCATTAGGGACTACTCAATGAGATTTCTACACTCTAAAGCAGGTTCGCAAGGGAAAATAAGAAAAGCTTTTGAAATTATGCTAGGACAAGATATTCATATGATAAGGGCTTCAATATACATGAAATTGAAATGGGGAAAAAATACTCTTGGTGAAGGGAAAGAATGGTATAAAGTTCCGTTTGGGGGTAAAAAGTGTGAAATTTTAGATATGAATACTATAAAAATAGGCAATGAAATAATTGGGTTGCCGGAGGTTTAAAGTATGAATATTTTTTCTTGTATTGCTACCTATGACGGAGTAAGGATAATAGACTTATTAAGAAATATTTCTCAATGTTATTGTAAGGGAACTACCTTAATTCTTTTTACTGGAGAAAAGAAGGTAGAGTTCAATCCAATTGATCAAGATTTTTTAATGCTTAATTCAATTATTCATAGTATAGAGCCCAAGCCTAGATTCTATGGCGAGATAATGAAGGAAAAGGTAGATTTTTGTGAAGGGCATTGTAATGATGATTCAATAGTCTTTATGATGGATGATGACTATTTTTTGAATCAATATACTTATAAAGTAATGAAAAGAGTATTTGCTGAAAATGAAGAAGTTAATTATTTAAGTCTTTTGAGAGGTCCAGGACTTGCGCCTACTGAAGAAGAGATAATTAATTTGTCTGGATTTAATTTTATGAAAACTTTTTCTTGTTTAGGTGGTAGCTTGATTGTCAGATGGAAAGTATTCAAGGAACATTTTAAAGAATTTCTGGAAATACATGGAACAGAGAATATGTTTGATCAGATTTTCTTCTATTACCTAAAAGAAAAATTAGGAACTGATAAATTGGTTTATACTTTATTGGATTTTAGTTTATATCAACATTGCAATTTATCCAGTTTTTATTTGGACATGAAGGGGCCAGAAGGGAAAAGAGCCCATATGTATGGAGAATCCTATGACCCTAGAATGAATCCATTTGATATTTTAGGAATAAGTGAAATCTAAAGTGGTGACATTGTCACCACTTTAAAAAGGAGAGAAAATGAGAGACAATACAGAATTGGTAATTGGAATTATTTTAATTGTAGTGACTATTTTATTGGTAATTGTAATTGGAATTTATGAAGACGACAGTAAAACAAGTGGAGACAAACAATCTCAAAAGAGTGGGGTCGGGATGACTTATGGTGGTAAAATGGGAATTGAAGTTGCTCCTGGACTTATTATGAGATTTGATGGCAAGGGGATGCAACCTGGATATGGATTTTAATAAGGAGAGGATTTTGGGTAAATCAATTTATATTGGGCTTGACCATAACTGTTATACTATCTATCGGAAACAACAGGATATTCTCGGTGGAACTGAAAGATTAATGATTACAATAGCTAAGTGGCTTAAGCAAGAAGGTTATGAAATATGCAAAGATAAAAATCCTGGAAATAAAGAATATGATTTAGCTATTTTTTCCAATGTTTCTGATGATAGGGTAATAAGTAAAAAAAGAATTTTGTTTTCAGGAAGTTGGCACACTGATGCTGCTACTGCTAAATATGATGAAGTAGCAAATGTATCTGAATATATGAGGGAACAAACTGGTCGGGGAGTAATTATCTCAGCCCCATTTACGAATGATGTTAAAAGAGTTTATGCAGATACTTTTACACCTAACCTTATTTTTTGTAACGCTAACCCCTGTAAATATTATCGTCATATTAAGGAATATATAGAGATATTAGATAGTTACGGTGAGTATTTTCATTTTGCTTATACAGGTGGAAATAAGCTTTATTCTGATAATTTTGGAGAGGGTTTTTCTACAATGTATCACCCCAAAATGAATTACAGGGGTGTTTTATCACGAAAGGAAATGCTAGGATTATTGTCTAGTGCTCATGTATTTGTCCTTCCTGCATTTACAAGTGAAGCTCCAACATTTGAGGTGGCTCCACTTGAAGCTATGGCTCTTGGAATAAGTACTATTTTACCTGATGTTAAGCCTTATAATCAGATTCATAAAGGAGCTACACTTTGTAGGGATGTAAAGGAGATGGTTGAAGAGACTATTAAGGCTCTTAAAATTGGCAGGGTTGAATATGACGTAGAAAGATACTCTGAGGATGTTGTTAGAGAACAATGGATTTCATTAGTAAAAAAGACGATAGGAGATTAAGATGAAACAGAATGTAGACAGTATAGCAGTACCGTATGATAAAAAACTTCATGAAGTTCTAGTGAAGATTTTTAAAAACAAAAAGAATAAATGTGAGGTGGCCCTGGAGAGTGGCACATTTGAGGGCTTAGGGACCAGTACTCTTATAGCTAATGCAATAATAGAAGCCAAAAGAGAAGATGATATTCTTTTCTATACATTAGAAGCTAAAGATTGGGTATATAAGGTAGCAAAAAAGAATTTGGAGAAATATAACTTCATTCAGCCTTTGTATGGTCTTTCTGTAGGGATGGAAGAAGCCTTGGATTTTATAAGTAATGATGAAATGATTAAGCATCCAGAAAATTATCCAGATATTATTGGAGATGCAGAAGATAGTAAATTGGAATGGTTTTACAGAACTGAAATTTATAGTTGTTTTAAAGATAATCCAAATCCACCTATAGAGAGAATGTTTGAAGATTTAATTCCTAGATATAAGGATCGTAACTTGTTGATATGTTTAGATTCCTGTGGTGGAATTGGGTTGATGGAGTTTCAAAAAGTTGTTGAATTAATGGGAAATAATCCATATTGGTTGATGTTTGATGACCTCGCTCACGTAAAACAATGTCGCACTTATGAAATTATCAAGAAAGATAAGAATTGGAAAATATTATTTGATAATGGAAGAGTGTGCGTAGCTAAATTTGGAGGCGTGAAGTGATTTCTCTTGATTGGCAATCTTGTTTTTCTATGGCTGAATTAAGAGAACAATTTATCTTAGAAGAGTGGGTTAAGCATGAGCATGAAAGATATGGAGATTTGAAGATTCTAGAAATTGGCTCATATCAAGGCCAATCCACTTCTCTTTTGGCACAATTTGGAACAGTCTTATCTATTGATCTTTTTGGTAATGTAGATAGGGGAGATAAAGAAAATTATGAGCATATTGGAACTGGTCATTTTAAAGAATTTATCTCCAATATGATAAGGTTGAGGTTGATAGATAGGGTATTTCCTATAGTGTCTACATCTGAAGTATTAAATCAAATGCCACTTATGGATTTTGACATAATATACATTGATGGAAGTCATTATGAAGAAGATGTTAAAAAGGATATAAATAATAGTTTTAGACATCTTAAGGGTAGTGGATTGATGATATGTGATGACTATCAACGTCCAGGTAGAGGGTATCCTGGTGGAGATCTAAATGATCCTGATTATACTTTAGATCCCTCTAAAGATCCTTGGATTGGAGTATCACGGGCAGTAAATGAATTTGTATCTTTAGGAGAATTTGGTATTCTTGATCATAAATTAGGTAAGGTATGTATAGGGAGAATATAAATATGAAAAAAGAAATCAATTGGAGAAGTTGTTTTAGCATGAATGATCTTCCAGAGATGGAATGGCTAGAGAGACAGGCTGAGGCTTTGTATAATAAAGAAGGAAGGGATTTGAAGATTCTAGAGATAGGATCATTCCATTGCCAGTCTACTTCTCTCCTAGCTCAATTTGGAACTGTTTTATCCATTGATCTTTTTGCTGATCTTCATGATGGGATGGCTCATTATGATAATATAGGACAAGGACATTTTGTAGACTTCATAAAAAATGTAATAAGGTTGAAATTGGTTGATAGAATTTTTCCAGTAATCGCTACTTCTAATTTTCTGGATAACCTTCCAAATATGGAATTTGATCTGATATTTATTGATGCAAGTCATAAATATGTTGAAACAAAGAAGGATATAGAGAAGAGTGTTAGACACCTTGGTAGAGATAAGCTATTGATAATCCATGATTTTTTGAGGGACGGATACGCCAGAGGACCGTACAACAAAGATCATCCTCACCATACTTTTGATCCCAAAAAAGATCCTTGGGCTGGAGTAGCTAAAGCAGTAAATGAATTTATAGCCTTGGGAGAATTTGGGATATCTTATCATTATTCAGGAATAGTAGAATTAAAGAGAGTAGAATATATAAAGGAAGTGAAGGTTTATCCTGCGTATGCCTAAACTAAAAGACTTCGTGTGTAATGATTGTATTTATGTTAGAGAAGATGATTGTCATGTGGACAATATAGTAGAAGTGGCTAATGGATTGGGATGTTCAAGAGGAAAATTACTTATTAAGATGTTAAGATATAAAGCTTGTAAGAAAGAAGTTCCTTATTTTACTGTAGATTTTGAATGGATAGTGTGGGCAATTGTTTCTGGTGAAAAATTTCAAAAAGTAAAAGTTCCCGAATAGGATTGTAAATGTCTAATATTATTGCCACTATTTCAATACTATGTTATAATAATTCCAAGTTGACTAGAAAATGTCTATATGATTTGGAAAGAACACTTCCTGAAAAAAATGTAGAAATATTAATTACTAATAATGGATCTTCTGATGATACCGATAATGTAATTCGTAATGCCAATTTAAATAATAAAGTCTATATCCCCTATGGAACAAATCTTGGATTCATAAGGGGCCACAATGAAGCTCTTAAAATTGCCAGGGGCAAATATTTCATTGTAATGAATAATGATCTTCTGATGAATGAAGACAATTGGCTGTATAAGCTTCTAAAGCCTCTGGAGACTGATCCGAAGATAGGGCTGGTTGGCATGGCTGGTGCCCCAAAGTCTCTTAAACCTGATGGTTGTGGCTATTGGGGAAGGGATCTAGAATACATCGATGGAGCCTGTGTTGCTGGAAGAACTGAAGAATTTATAAAATATGGATTGTTTTCTGAATCTTTTGAAATGTTTTATTGTGAGGATTCAGATTTATCTCTAAGATTCAGACAAATGGGATATAGGATATTGGAAGTTCCTATAAAATCTACTCATGTCAGATCTTCTACGGCAAATACTATAAATCAGGATTTTAGGAATATAATACTAAATAAAAATAAAAAGGTATTTAACAATAAGTGGGGCGTTTATTTGAGGAATAAGATGTTTACTAATCATATACTTATAAAAGCCAATTCTCATGGAATTGGGGATGTCATTTGCATGACTCCAGTTATAGAAGAAATAAGAAAAGAACATCCTACAGCTATAATAGATTTAGAGACTCCTTATCCAGAAGTATTTTTTAATAATCCTCATGTAACAAATGTCTATGATAAGCCTCAAAATTATACCTATGCCTTTGATAGAAAAATAGATTTGGTTCCTAATTATGCTTCTATGGGATTGATAGTAGATGAATGTGCAAAAGTAGCAGGAGTAAATGTAAAGAATAAAACTCCTGAATTATTTATGACTGTAGATGAAATAAATGAAGGATATAATTTAATAAAAGAAGCAAAAGATAAAAATGAATTGGTAGTTGGAACTTGTTTACAGATGGCAAGGGCAGCTTGGGCGGGTAGAAATTGGGATTTTGAACATGCTAAGAAATTAACAAGTAGCTTGGAAGAAAATGGGATATCAGTAGTTGAGTTAGGTAAAAATGTCAAATCTACTGGAATAGGAATTGATTTAATAAATAAAACTACTTTAAGACAATTGTTTTCTGTAATTAGTAATTTAGATTACTTCATAGGTATAGACTCGGCTTGTTTACATATAGCGCAAGCATTTAAGATTCCCTCTTTTGCTTTATTTGGAGCTACAGAACCAATAGCAAGAATAGTTGATTTTGATAATGTAGTAGCAATTAAATTGAATTTACCATGTCAGGGCTGCTATATGAAAAAGGGCGTAAGCAATTGGAACCGTTGTAACTTGTCAACTGAAGAGTGTATGCAGGATCTGTTGCCTGAAGTTGTTTCTGAATACATTTATGGAAACATAGATGGGAAAAGTTCTAATATAAAATATTTAGAGAGTGTAATAAGAGGAGGTTGAGATGAAACTTTTTTTGCCAATATTATTTTTAATGGTGACTATTTCTTATGCTGATTTCGATAAACAAGTTGATTTTGTTTATCCAGAAACAGTTAAAATTGTTGAGCAATCATTTCCTGGTGAGATATCAAAAGATATGAGCCTTATAGCTTCAATTAGATGTGTTCATGAAAATGGGCTGCTTAAATCCAATGATTATTCTGTTCCTGGTCTTGGTTGTGGTGGATGGAATAGAGAAATATTAAATAAATTACTTTTGAAATTGGATAACCCTTTGAGTATTTCCAGGGTTTTTGACTCTGAAGGGGCATGTATGATGTCTCTAAAGGGCGACTTGGCACACTTTGTATCTGCTGCTACAATTGCTCATTTATTTGATTATTATATTTTCAACTTAGGATTTTCAGAGACAGATAAAATACTTTGGAAAAAACTTACTGCATATTCTTATTTGGGAAGTGTAGGAAGTGAAGAATATAAAGAAAAATATCGAGAATATAAAATTGAAGCTGATAGAATTTTGAAGAAATGCAATAGGATGTATGGTCCAGGGGCAGAAAATATAGAGGGTAAATTAAAGACAATACAGAAAAGGATTAATTAATGAAAGCTTGTGCAGTATCTTTCTGTAACGGCCTGGGAAACTATATTATCTTCAGTTCTTGTCTTTCTGCCCTTCATTACCATTTTAATGAAAAAATTGATCTTTTTATAGATTCAGGGTGGCAGAGTAAGGGCAAAGAGGCCATAGAATTAATGGCCAGCAATAATCCATATGTCAATTTAAAGAGATATCCAGAAGATTTTGATAGAAACAATTATGAACATTTTTATATGTCAACACATTCAGAGTTTGCAGTAGATGTTTATAAAGAATTTTTAGGTGAAGAAATTGACATGAATAAGCTTAATTCATGGGCCAGTACCTTTATGTCTGAAAGAGATTTTTATTATTTAGAGATCATAAAACAATTTGGATATCGTGGACCTATTTTTCCCCAATTTATGCCTGTTGATGAAAATTTTAAATTAAAAGAAGAAGGAATAAGAATATGTATTGCGAATGGATTTCAAAGATCTCATTATAATACTTTTAAAAGGAAACAATATCCCCACTTTGTAGAAGTAATGAAAAGTATAAAAAAACTATATGATGATGTTCAATTCTACATACTTGGAGGAATTGAGGATCAAGAATGGAGTTACCAGATAGTTAATGAAATAGATTGCATAGATTATGCTGGAAAATTAAACATTCTTGAAACTGCTAGTGTAGTGAAACAATCAGACTTAATTATTTGTAATGACAGTAGTGTTTTTCATATAGCAGATGCATTGGGAACAAGGGGAGTAGTAATTATGGGCTCAACTTTATGCAGCAAAAATGGACCTCTTAACAACAACATAGAAGTTATTCGTAGTCCCAAATCTTGCTCGCCTTGCCAACGTACTGTAATGTTTGGACTTTGTGGAGAACAATCTACCTGTATGGAAAGTATCTCAAATTCCCTCGTAACAGCCGCAACACGTAAACTACTCAATGAAATTACAAAGGAGAAATAAATGTTAATCAATCCTGATCCTATTATGGAAATTCCTATTATGATTGATGGTGTTAAAAAAATAATAGAATTTTCAAAGCCATTGTATTTAGATGATGATTTTGATATAAAATTAGAATCAGTGAAAGTCATTGAAAGAATGGAGGAAAGAATTGAAAATAAAATATTTTTAAAACCCAGTGAAGTAGAAGTTCTTTTTTTGGTTAGGAATCCTAAAACTGGAAAAGTTAAAAAGAAGTGGTTTTATGGTAAGGTAAAGGGAGACATTGAACTAAACCAAAGTGGTGACATTGTCACCACTTTAAAAAAAGGAGATTGAAATGAAACTTAATGGATTGATTTTAGAAGGAACCGTAGAAGTAATGGAGTTGAATTCAGATAATCGTTTTCCATGTAGGGCAACTATAATTATGCCATGTTGTGGGAAAATATTTGCAACTTATACTGAATTTACTGAAGATTTCTTAGAAGACTTAGGTCATAGGAGCGTAGCCATTATTCATACTATGACAGATGGAGCAGAGGTATTATTGAGAAAACATGGAAAGTGCAATTATTGTAACTCTGAGTTGCCAGAGAAAATATGTGTAGAGTTAGAATTTAAAAAAGGAGAGTAAAATGAAACTTATGGATATTTTGAGTCAGTGTAAAAAGGATTACAGAAGCTATATTAGAAGAGAATCTTGGGATGATTCTGATTGTATGGCTACTGATCTTATTTGTGATAGCACTTGGTTTGAGTTTGAAGATTTTTTAGCCGATGATTGGGAATTTTTAAAAGATAATCAAGAATCTTGTTGTGACGATTCGGGGCCTTGTTGTTGTGAAATTACTCCTGAATTTATGACTTTTGAAAAAGCCTTGGATATTATCAGGAATGATGAAACTAAAGGAATGAAAAGAGAAGACTTTATAGACGATTATTATTTTTTTAAAGATGGAAAACTTAAATATTATTTTTTAAATGCCAATAGAGTATTAGGAGATTTAAATACATTTAATGCAGAAGAAGACATTTATGCTAGATGGGCAATTATTTAGCCTATACATAAACCTCTTTAATATCTTGAAATAAATTTTATTGTCAGCTATACCCCTAGAGAATAACTCTAGGGGTATTTTTATGTCTATAATTACCTTAGCTGAATTAAAAACTTATTTAAATATAACATCTAGCTCTGACGATACTAATTTGACTTTTTTTGTCAATGCAGTAAATCAGTTTATTACTACATATACCCATAGAATATTTGATGAAGATGAATATGTGGAATTGTATGATGGGCCTGGAAGAGATGCTTTAGTTTTAAGACATATTCCTGTTACTGAAATAACCAGCATTATAGTTGGAGATGAAGAAGTTCTTGAAAGAACAGCTTGGGGAGAAGAAGGCTATTACTACAAAGATTTAGGCACTGGAATAATATACAATGATGCCTTATGGGAAAGATCAAGAGGATTAATTACTGTTACTTATACTGCTGGATACGCTGACGAAGATATCCCTTATGATCTAAAATTAGCTGCTTTGGAAATGGCTGCTTATTTTAGAAATCTAAGGGCAAAAGCAGGCATTATTTCTGAAAGCCTTGGCTCTTATTCTCCTAGATTAGCCGGTGGACTAGATTCTATTGGTCAAACATTAACCATTCCAAGTGTAACAATTAAGAATATTTTGGATAGATACAGAGAAGATTATTTTGCAGATATGGTGTATTGATGTTCCTAACAATACCTGAATTTTATTGTAATATTTATAGACTAACTGGTTACACTGATCATGATTTTTCATTATCTGAAGAAGGAGAAGTGTCTGAAGAATGGACTCTTATTTCTTCTTCTACTCCATGCAGGTATAATACTAGTTCAAAAATAGTAAATAGAAGATCTGATGGAATGGTGGATTCAATAAGAAGAAATTTTTTTGTGGAAAATAATGTAAGTATAATGAATGGAGATAGATTATCTGTAAATAGTGATTTTTATAAAGTAATTAGCGTAGAGCCTATATATGATATGTTCAATGAAATTCACCATTATGAATGTGTAATAGAATTAATAGATTGGGATTTTTCGTGAAATGGAAATATCTATCAAGTTGCCAGAATCACATAATGCCTATGAAATAGGACTAATGTTAGTTCAAGAGATTCAAAGCCAATTGTCTGGCAATAGAAGTGGTAGATTTTATCCTGTTCCCGGAAATCCATTTTATGATAGGTCAACTCCTCAAAATGAAAGAGCAGATAATTATTGGGTAAAGTTTGCAGGAACAAAAAGAAGAGAAGATATAAAAGGTGGAGCATATCAAGCTTCCGCCCCTGGAGAATCCCCGGCTGTAAGAACAGGTAGGCTTAGACAGTCTTTTAATATGAGAGTAATTCCATCTGATGATGGGCAATATTTAGTTTTAGTCTCAACTAATGTCTATTATGCAGATGATTTAGAATATGGAACAGAAAAAATAGCCGCTAGGCCTTTTATAAAACCAGCACTAGAGAGAGTAATTCCTAAAATAGTTAATGTTAGAAATGATTTCTTTTTGGAAATTATAAGGAAGAAAATATGAGAGAATTAAATTCATTACTTTATAATGCAATTAAAACTCATGGGTATTTTAGAGATTTAACTGGAGCCACTGTTACTGATCCTAGAATTTATAAAACAAGGACACCTGTTAAAAATCCTATAGATGCCAATAAACCGGCTTATGCAGTTTATTATCAGAGTGGAACAAGTAAGCCGTATCCTATAATTTATCCAATTCAAAAGAATGATTACACGTTTGTAATAGAGGTTTATGGCAAAGAGGATACTTTAGTCTCTGAGATATGTTACAGGCTTGAAAAGCTTTTTGCACATAAAAACTTTACAACTCCTTCGTTTCTAGTTAACTACTGCTATGCTACTAGAGGGTCTTGTTCATTTGATGATGCAAGACAGTTATATTTTGAAACTATATCTATAAGGTTTAGCAATATCTTGGCTTTAGATGAAGCTAGTTAAACATAAAGAGGTAATACAAAATGGCTGGTGATGGAAGTAAAGTAAAACTCGGTGCAGCTTGGGCCTATTTTGGTTCTGTAGCTGGTGCTGTTGGAGAAGTAGTTGATCTTGGTTATTCTAAGGGTGGAATAACTTTCACAATGGACACAACCGTTAGAGAAATAACCGTGGATCAGGAAGGAAGCTCTCCTATTGCTGCTACCATTCTCGGTAGACGAGTAACAGTTGAAATTCCTATGGCCGAATCTGATTTTGAGAGGCTTCAAAAGATTCTTCCTGAATCTACCTATGTTGACGGAGTATTGGAAATAGCAAGTGGTCTTGGGGCCGACTTGATGGATTATGCAGACACCTTGCTAGTTGTTTCTACTCAAGACGCAGCTAATTATATAGAGCTTTATAAGGCAGTTCCTACTACCAGTTTGAGAGCTACTTTCTTGCCTGATGGTGAGAGAATTTGGCCTGTTCAGTTTACAGGATTGGTCGTAGGTGTAGGCGCTACTCATGCTGGCATGATTCTTGCTCTCCATGAGGCTACCTAGATTTGTCTGGAGATGCAACAAAAATAAAAATTGAAGCATCTTGGGTAAGTTATAAAGGTGTAAATTTAGGCTATACTCAGGGTGGAATTACTCTGAGTATAGAGTCTATTCAAAGAGAATTGACAATAGAGGAACAAGGCCCAATTCCTCAAGCTATTTTTTCAATGGGCAAAAGAATAACTGTAAATGTTCCTCTTGTAGAAACTGATTATAATAGAATCAGCTCATTGTTAAATAGTTCCTCGTATAAAATAGATCATCTTTATGGAGATGATCTAATGGATCATATGGGAGATTTGGTAATCAGCTCTATAAGAGATGTAGCTGATTTTATAACAGTTCATAATGCTCTTGTTTTAAATCCTGTAGGAACAAGAGTAAATTATGATAAAGAGTCAGTTTGGAATATAACCTTCATTGGTTATGGAACTACTACATCATTGATAGATTTTGCTAGTTAAAAATAGGAGACAAAAATGAGAGGCAAGGCAGAATTTAAAACTATGGATTTGAATACTATAGAGATTAAAGATTCTGCTGATTCAATAGAAACAAAGGGATTAATAAAGTCTATTAGGAGATTAATTTCTTCCAAAAAACCCGAAGCTGATGAATTAGTTGAAGATATCTCAACAGCAATGGATATTGTTGATGTAGCAAAAAGAGACAAAGAAGATAAGGGATTTAGTGAACTTGATCTTTTTATTAAAAAGTAAAGTGGTGACAATGTCACCACTTTAAAAAAAGGAGAGCTTTCTATGAATTCGATTGACAAGAAATTGGTTAGGACAAGACTTGGATCTTTCATTTTGGATAAGAAAAAATATGAGGTATTTAAGCCTACCCTAAGACAGATTTTTACTCATACTATTGAGCAAAAAGAAGCTTTTGATAAAATGAAAGAATTGGCTGAAAATGAGGACAATCTTGGTTATGTAAAAACAAAGATGGAATGGCTTATAAGAGAGCTTCAAATTTTTATTCCAGAAATGGGAGATGACGCCCAAGACATAGATGATGACCAAAGGGATGAAATACTAAAAATAATATTTCCTCCAGTAGAAGAGCCAGAGGAAATTAAAAATGTAGGAAAAAAAAAGGAACCTCGTGGCGGGAAATAATAGGAATAGTTTGTAGGATATTTAAGGGCGAAAATTGGGAGTCTTGTCTAGACAAGACTCCTGAGCAACTAATCAACATATATAATGAATCCAGAAGACAAATGGCAAGAGAAAATTTAAATCAATTATTTGTAATAAGTCTATTTAAAACTTCTGAAGAAAATAGAAAAGCCGAAATAAGAAATTTAGAAAATGAAGCGCATCCACCTGATCCAGAATTAGATGATGTTTTTGGTAAAGAAGATATAGGGCTACTTAAAGGTTTATTAAAAGGAATTGCCTAATGGCCGATGATGACATTCTCACTCAAGTTTATAAGGATATAGAGTCTGCTGCATCTAGAGCCTCTACGTCTGTTAAAAATTTAATAGCAGATACTAGTAAACTTAAGGGCTTGGGTGGAACTGTTTTTGCTGGAGCAATGGGTGGTTTGAATGTCGCTGGCACTATGGGTACTTTTGGAAGTAGTGTAGCAGGGGGCAAGGGCCTAACTTCTTCGTATACTGATGCAGTAAAAGAAATTAGAAAATCTGAACTAGAATTAAAAACTTTTGGATATACTATTGAAGGATTTGGTAAAAAACTTAGTAGTCTAAAAGAATCTTGGGGAACATATACAAAAGAAGCAGGGGCGTCAATGCGTCAAAATGCTTCTTTTGTTGCTGATTTTGGCAAGATGGCCGAAACTATGGCTGCAAAAAGTGGAATTCTTGCTAAATCATTGGGAACATTGGGACAAGGTTTTAAAATTGCTCTTGGACCAATAGGAACTGCTACATTAGTTGCCACTATAGCTTATGAGCAATTTGTAACTAAAACTATAAAATTATCTGATGAATTGATAAAGAAGCAAAAGGAAGTTGCCAGTGCCGTCCAGTCCGCTACTGGAATGACTTCTACACAAGCTGGTGTTGCTGCCGGGACTGCTGGTGCCCAAGGATATTATTCAGGATTAGGTAGTAGACAGACTGCTTTACAGGCTGTTCAATTGGGCTCTCAGGTAGGCATGGGAACTCAAGTCTCTTTACAGATAGCCAATATAGCCAATTCTGTAGCTCAAGCTCAAGGTAAGGCACTAGAGCCTGTTTTAAAAGATATGCTCATGAAGGCAAGTATGTCTTTTGCAGGAAAGACAGAAGCTCAACGTAGAGATATGTTGACAGAGGCAAGATTGGCCTCTGGTCCTATAGTTCAAGCCCCTGGAATGGGTCAGACTTATACTGATTCTATGACTCGTATAGGTAGAGGATTTGGCGTAGCAAGAGATACCATGTTTGGTAGGCAAGGTCAATTAGGAACTATAGGTAGAGCCATTGCAGGTCCAAGACAAGAATTCTCAGAAAATCCTATTTCAGATATGCTTTATGATGCGTTGATGCCTAAAATGTTTAAGCCTGGAGGCACAAGTATTTTAGGTGGATTAACAAGTAAAATTCTATCTCCAATTGAATCTATGAGCAAAGGGGTTGGGTTATATACAGCAAGAAATACTGAAAAGTTTGGTTCTAATTTAGAAGGAATTGGTAATTTTCTATCTCAAAGAGGATTTGGAGATAGAGGTGGATACCTTCAAAATTTAGGAATTGAACAACAAGTTAGAGGAACCGCTGGTAGAGCTAGTATTAGGCAAGGTGAATCTGAAACTAAAATTGGGAAAATAAGTGCAATATTGGAACAAAATGAACTCCTTAAAGAATATGATAAATTAGGTAAAAATACTGAAGAGTTAGAAAAAAAGAGAGCAGAAGCATATAAGAAGGCTAAGACTTTACAAACTAAAGCTTTAATTCCTAAGACAAAAGAAGAACAAGACGTATTTGATAAAGAAGTTGAAGAAAATAGAGCAATAATTTCTGATACCTCTAAGGGCATTCAAAAATTTAAAACTGCTGGCTCTAAATATGGATTGCCTGAAAGAGTTTTAACAAGTAGTGAAATTTCTAAATATGAAAAAGAAAGAGAAGATGAAAGAAAGAAGGCTCAAATATTAGCAGATCAACAAAGAATAGCAGAGCCTCTTGGTAATTTAATAGGTAATTTTAGACCAACAGTTGAAGGTGGAGTAGATTATAAGGCCGTTGCTGGAAAATTTACTACTGAAAGTATTAAATATACTAAAAATAAAAAAAGAATTCAGGAATTAGAAAATAAGATACAATCCGGTAAAGCCACTCAAAAAGAAAAGGAAGAATATGATAGGCTAAATAGGCAATCTGGAGCTTATGAGCAAGAATGGTTAAATCCTGGAGAAGAAGAATCAGCTAGAATTCAAACATTGTCAAGTGAAAGAGATGAGTTAACTAAACAATTTGAAGATAGAAGAAAAGCTGGCAAAAGCACTTCTCATATTACAAGTCAAATTGCTCAAAGAGAAAAAGAAATAGCCGCAATTAAAAAAGGTAAAGGAACTTCTGTTATTGATAAACTTTCTATGCAACAACAAGCTGATGTAATGACTGCCAAGACTTCTATGCAAGGATTTTTTAAAGGTGGAGAAATATCTGATATTAGAACTTCTATAGAAGGTATGTTTGCTACTGGAATGTTAGGTGCTGAAGATAAAGAAAGCATGTTGGCTTTTATGGGCGGTGTAGATCCAGAGCAAATGAAGCAGATGTTTAAGAGTGGAAATATAGAAGGACTAAGAGGACTTGCCTTACCTCATATGGATGAAAAAGATTTCAATAAGGCAATAGAAGGTCAAGACATCAATTCTATACTTGCTAGTGTTTCTGAAAAAGTTTCTCCTGCTGATATGCAAAAGGCTCAAATGTCATTAAGGCTTAAGGGAGCAGAATTTCAAAGAAAACAAGCTGGCATGGAAAGTCAATATATGCCTGCCGAAAGAGAAATGTCTTCTAAATTCATGGAGTCTGGAGTAAAAAGTTTACAAGATATAGGTAAAATTACTGGAAATGAAATACAGAAAATTACTGATCTGTTGGCCAAAAAAGATCAGTTGAGTATTGCCGAAGCTGGTAAAATAATAGGATTAGCTGAAAAAAGATATCAGTTGGAAGAAGCTACATTAAATCTTCAATTAAAGCAATCTGGAAGAGCTAGTGATAGAGTAGGATTGGGAATCTCTATTTCTTCTTCTGCTACCTTGGGATATATAGGTGGAGAAGAGGCAAAAAGATTGGGTGATTTAACTAAGGGAATGGGTAACGAAGGCTTTGATAAAGCTCAACCCATAGTTCAAAATATTCTTTCTACTCAAGAGAGAATGTATCAACAAGAGCTTCAATTTACTGTTCGCTATACAGAAGCTCGTATGGATATAATCAAGCAACATTATGATAAGGCTACTTCTCTAGAAAGGCTTAAGGTAGAAGGAGCAGATAGGAGAATAGCTCCATTTTCTCAATATGGTCAAGGAATAGCTAATGCCTATCAACCTATGATGTCTGCTATAAGTGGTAAATTTAGTGCAATGGAAGGCATGAGGGGCGATACCATTTCTGCCAGGGGATTAGGAGAGCAAAGACAAGACTTAATGTATCAAATGGCAGGAATAGGTGTTCCTGAACACATTCAACAACAAAGAGCTTTGAGATCACAAAAAGAAGCAGAAGAAAACTTTAGTAGACAAATAATACAACAGAAAAAAATGGATACTGCATCTTTAGGTATTTATGGAGATGTTTTTGGAAAATTAAGTGAAAAGGGAATTGATTATAATAAATTGGCCGAAACTGAAAGTGGAAGGTCATTACTTCAAAATCAACTTCTCCAGAATCAAGGAGCATTTGCTAGAGAAACAGGAACAGACGTTACTCCTATGATTCAAGGGCTTGTTGGAAGACAAGTTGAACATGAAGGTAGAAAAGTTGATATGGAGGTATTTGACAGAAAAAATACTGGCGAAATGTATAATAAACAAATAGCTGCAATGGAAGAAGAAATGGCCAAGAATCCTAAAATTGCTAAAGAGGCTGGATTTAGCTTATCTGCCAAATATGGAGAGGCTGCTGAGTATTTCAAATCAATTGGAGATAGTGATAGTTATAAGGCCCTGAAGGGAAAACAAATAGAGTCTTCAGAAAGGCTTCCAGCTCATTTGCAAAATATTAAAGACGCTGGCCAAGCTGCTATGGTTGTAGAACTAGAAAGATCAAATAGTTTATTGAGTATAATAGCGACTGTTACTGGTAAAATGGCTGGTATAGAGGTTACTCCAGAGGCCGCAGGAATGATAGGAGAAAATGGATCTCCATTTGGAGGGTCTTCTGTTAGTGTAGGAAAATCTGAATTTGAAGAAAGTCTTAAGGAAACTGCAAAACTTCTTAATGAAGGCGCTACCAAAATAGCAAACACTACTATTACTGTTAAAGTAGAAAAAGATGGTAGTCCTGGAAAACATCAAACTGATTTTAGGAATGTATAATGCCAGCAAGTGGACCTCCATATCTTTATTGGACAAACAGAGATGATCCTTATTTGGTTCAATCTGTTTCTATAGCTAGTAGTGGCAAAGTTGCCATTGTAAGAAATCCTGTAAGTGGAGATAAAGGCAAATATATGAAGGTTGTTTTTCGTATGGCTACTGCTGCAAATTTATCTACATGGGCAGGATATACAGGAACTTTCACTATTCTTGGCAAAACTGTTATTTGGGCTCCTGGCAATGCATTTCAATATCAACATGAAATCTTCCCTGAGTCAGATACAAGCACGACTGACTACATTGACTATTACAGGGGAACTATGAATCTTTTAATTGTTGTTTAAAGTGGTGACATTGTCACCACTTTACTTAAAGAGGAAATATGGCTCTAATTGCAGATTATCAAGCGAAAGTATATATAAATGATGTAGAAATTACTGATTGGAGTGGAATTGAAATTTATAAAAAATTAGGTGAAGCTGAAGTAAATTTTAATGTAAAACTCAATAGGCCAATAGAGATAGCTGATGACTCATATATCACAATTAAAGAAGGATATGGTAGTTCGCTCCTTACTGTAGTTAAAGATAAAAAAATTGAAAATGCTGGAATAGGAATATCTCAATCTACTCTTACCGGCAATAGCTCAAACCTATCTAGATGCTCTGCCGCCAAATCTATTTATTTTGTAAGTGAAAAATGGCTTAAGCAAAGATGGCCTTTTTATGCTTTAAGAGGTGGAGTAATTCATAGATATGACCCGAAAAGTGATTATAAAATAAGAGGGATTTCTCCTTCTAGATTATTTATAGATGAGTTGCCAGGAAAAAATGTTAGAGATGTAGAATTTGAATGTGTAGTTTCTGCTGGATTGAGTTATCATAAAATAGCTTCTATTTTAGCTGCCAAAATAAAAAATGAATACAGTAATGTTCCATATACTGTTCAAATAAGTGTTCCTGATTTACCTTTGCAGAAAACTTTTGTAATGAATAGTGGAGAAACTTATTTTTCTGCAATTATGAGATTATTCGCTATTTTTAGACCAATGGTTAGAATTAGCGAAAATGTTATTTATATAACTGGTATAGCTGGAAATAATCAGGAAAGACCTCCTGGTTGTGGAGGACTTAGATTATCTGAAGATAGTTTTTCTATATATCAGTATAATAAATTAACAAATAGTGATTTGATTGATTATGTTTTGATAGCAGGAATGAGTAAAAATTTTACTTATAAGTATTTTAAACCATTGAATAAATTGAAGCTAAAGGGTGGATCTTTACAAGGGCAAACTATAGAAATAACCTCTACTGAGGATCATACTGTTGATGGGTCAAATACTTATTATGAATTAACTAAACCCTCTCAAAATACAATTAAAAAAACATTTAAAAAAGCTACCATGAAGGTAAATGATAATACTGATGAAATGGCTACTATTAAAGAAGAGATATTCAGATATGGGCCTGATGATCTTTTAATGCATAAAACGATTACCAATTTTGAATGGGCAGATTACAACACTTTAGTTAGTTCTACCACCAATGAATATGCAAGGATTCCAGTAGAAGGGAGTGGACAAGAGGCTACTTTTACCACTGATGAATCAGGAGCCAATGTAGTTTGGTATCCTTGTACTTCTTTTAAATTTGTTCAAGTTAGTAAAGTAGTGGTAAATCACAAGACAACTATAGAAGATATGGGATTAGTGGAAAGTGATAAATATATCTATAAGTTATTGATTTATTATCAGGATAAAGTAAAAAAAGACAATATAGACTATACTTTAAAGCAAAGTTGTTATGCTGTTCAAGATGCTCTTAAAATGGGAATTCCTTATTATGAAGAGTCTACTGATTCTGATACGGGCTGGAGAACAGTTTTAGAATTAGCTGAATCAGAAAGCACTCGGATAGAAATAGTGTCTCCTGCATTATTAAGAAGGAATATGATTAATCAGAAATATCATCCTATGAGTGCTCCTGTATTTAAATCAGAAGAAATTCCTTTAAAAAGAAAAAAATCTCAAGATATGACAGAATTGAGATGGCTTTTTATTAAAGTAGGAAATAGCATTATTCAGATAGATGATAATTATGTTATTCCAAGTACTTTAATTTTACATCCAAGGGTGGATATCAATTGTCCAGATATTACTACTTCAAATATGGCTCAAACAGTTGCTAGTATAATTATGTCTTCAAGGCCAGCAAATGATACTCAGGCTATGGTAAAAACTACCCTTCCTATTCCCGGAATAGAGGTGGGACAAACAATAATTATGCCCACTTGTATAAAACAATATTTTGATTGGACAGATAATGCCTTTAAAGATGTAGATTTAACTGGTCAAAATTATTGGGTTACTGGAGTTAAAAAGGTAATTAATTTTACCGGTAGTTGGGAGACTAATCAGAGAATATGTGAAATGTATGATGAATTAGAATTAAAGGAAAATTTTTAATGATTATAGATAGTTTTCAAATAGAGATGCTTTATGATCGGGTAACTCCTAACGAGTATATTGTTATAGACGGAACAGGTGGTGAAAGAATAGCTTGGAGAAATATATATGGGGCTCCATGTTATTCTGTAGATATTACTGACTATGATAGTTTTGAGAATATGATTACTCCTGCTGGCATTTATACAATTTTTTTTTCTGATGACACCCATGTTATAATTTCATCATCTTATCCAGAAGTAAAATTAAGCCCTGCCATAGAAGCTGAAGAAATAGAGGTTTATGTAGGAGCCAATTATCAAATAATATCTGGATTGAAAATTACTTTGGGTGAGTATTTTGCAAGTGGAGATAAATTTCAGGTTATTGTTGGAGGATTCTATAGAAATGCAGAGCAAAGAATAATCAAAGGGCTTATCTTTGATCCTATAACAGCCGGAACAACTCCTTCAAATGAAGTAAAGTTAAAAATAACCAATATTTCTGAATATAGCCTTAAAAATGCCTATGCAGTTATCCTAAATAAGATTTCTTTATACCAGACTCAAAATATGTATGATTTAGTCACTCCAATAGCAGATAGGGAATTAGTATTATTTGTTGCTTCTCATGAATCTGACAATTTATCCAATGATATAATAGTGAGACTTACAAGCGCAAATGAGCCCATTCCTTACAGGGTAGTGGCGTCACATGATGCCCTAGATGGGAATCCACCTTGGAATTCTCGTTATCCATTTAGTAATTTAGGTGGAACTCTTGATCATCAATTCGGATCATGCAAGAAATGGTATATCCCTTATTCAGATACTACTCTTTGGGAAGAAGGAGATATTTGGACAGAGCGAGTAATAATAGAAGAAGGAACTGTTTATATAAGATATGATTTTGGAAGAGATAATTTTGTTTCATTTAATAGATTAGGTTTGGCTTGTGACAAAATGACAAGAGTAATTCTTGAGGGATCAGATGAAAATGTGGATGATCCTACTGAATGGGAAGAACTCTTAGTTTGGGACGATATAGAAAACAGTCATTGTTATGATGAATACTATTATGTTTATGGTGGAACTGGCGATGAACGATATCCCATGTCAGTTCAATACAAGAATTTCAATAACTTAAAGAGTTATAGACATTACAGATTATCTCCTACAAATGTCATAATATGGACATATCCTAGTAGCACTGATTACGTTCCCGCCATTGCTAGGGTTGAATTTATACAGGCTCCAGTGGGTGATTTTGTAACCTATAGGAATAGACCATTTGATGTCTTGTATCAAGAATCTGATATTGGACCTGTTTTTAATAGCAATAACGATGAATTGACTATAACTTTGGACAATCAAAATGATGATGATGACACAATAGATCTTCTTGTGGATAAAATTGGCTATGACGTTATTGAAGTGGAAACAGGCAAGATATATTTAGATGGTGCTGCGATAACCTCTGATGTCTTGTATCAATTTGCAGATGGCTCTCCATTGGCAGGAGCTTTTTTTATAATAAACGATTATGCCCTTGAGGGTGATTTTTGTTTTGCCTGGATAAGCCAAGGAACTAATGTTTTTGAATTGAAAGAGACTGCTGGTGGAACATGGACCAATGAAAAAATAACTATTACTGGATCTACTGCCCTGGAAGATGGGACCATAGACAATAATGACTATGCTCTGGTGTCCCTCAGATCAAATCCAGGTAAAGATGTAGTTGGCTCTGATGATAATCCTATTGAGGCCCTTTTATACGTCTACGGTCAATCTGATACTGAATATGACGAGTCTTTACCAAGTCAGACATACACAATAGATTCTGCTGGAGATAAACTTGGAACTATACGACAAGAAATAAAAAATTTATATGCTAAGGGCGAAGAAATAAGGTTTAAGTTTAAAAGCATAAGTGGCCTTTCTATAGATGAAGCATATTTTGGTTTAAACTTTCCCGGAAGCCCTAGTTTCCAACAATATCCTCAAAAGGTAAAAATTACTTTTTCTGGATCAGGAAGTTTAAGTATTGTAGGAGTAGGAGAACAATGGTCTGATTGGGCAAGTTACAATACTGATGCAGATAATACATATATTGTCTCTTATTCAGGAAGTGCAATTGGAAATAAGCCTTCTGTGGATAGTGGAGAATTGGCTTTTTATGCAGAGAATCATCATAATGCCAATATAAATACTTTAGAATATTATGAAACAGAGGCCACTAATTTTGACATAAGCGAAATAGAAGTAAGAAGTAAATTAAAATTCAGTAAAGTTATTCCCATGTCTGCGGTTGTTAATAGTAGTGCCAAAAATCTTGAAATTAAAGCTACTATAATTTCTTCTGATATATCTACTGTATTATCTGATTTTGGTATTGAATGGGTGGAAGTCAGCTAATGGAAATAACAATAAAATTACCAGTAGATTCTAAAAAAGGAAAGAAAAAACTAATAGAAGAAGATGAGATGTATCCAGGAGCGTTGTCTCCTGATGATGTCTTAGCTGTTCCTGCCAGTATGCAAATAAATTTCTATGATTTAGGAACATATAAGGAAAATGATGAATGGAAAGAATTAGAAGATTTTTTTAGAAATGATGAGGCATATGAACTTGAAGAAGAAAATAGAGAAATAAATTTAAACAGAGCTATTTATCAACTTAGAAAACAAACTGATTATTATAATTTTATAAAGAACAAATATGATAAAGATCCAGATTATGTAGAGGCTGAATTTGGACCCGATAATGATAATCAACTGGAAAGAAAACCATTAAAGCCTATTATAGTCTTATCTGATGATACAGTTCCACCTCAAATAAAAGAAAGAGATGATTTTTATAGATGGGATGGCGTCAGTGTAGATAAACCTTTGATGCATGTATCGTTAATAAAAGATCAAGATGGACAAGATGAAGAAGGGGATGTTGCAAGATGGGTAAATCAAGATTGTGCATTTGATAATTTACTAGATTTTGTCTATGCAGAAGGGATACCAGAAGAGAAACACAACAGCACAAGAAGAAGTGGGAGTGATACAGAACTTGGATATATTATTAAGAATATATGGTTTAGAAAGGCTCATTTAAAGATACAAGAATTTGGAAGTCATTCTACATGTGTTACTTGTGGATCTACTTGGTATAATGATGATTCTTTCTATGATGGAACTCAAATAGTGGACATGGTTGAAGGAATTTTCTGGAATAATTTTAACACTTATAGAAATATAGATAGAAATAATTCAGAAAAATTATTCAAAATTACAAAAAGCGCAAGATATGATGCAGATGCTTTTACTGATCCTATATTAAGATTTTCTCCTGCAAAGACAACCAAAGTGGAAGTATATCTAATGCCCCGTGATTGGTTGTTTTATGCCCACTTTGCTTCTTATGGAGCAATTGAAGAAATAGGAGAAGGGTTCAATAATTCTATAGGAGCTAGAACTTATACTGAAATATCTGATGGGAAAACCGTTGTAATAGCCAGAGAAGGATATTGTTATTATGATGTGGGAAGAAGTGATATACAAAATTATCATAATATTTTTTGCATATGGGATAGACCACCTTATGATTTTGCACTTCCCAGAAGAAGAGACGAAAATATAATTGATTATGGAGAAGGCAGGATAGGAGAGGCTATTCCTGCTAGTTTTTTAATGTGTGTCAAAGACAATAGCTTTTATTTTATAGAAGATGGGGAATGGACAAAATACCCTTGTAATTATTATTCTTTAGACCCAGCAATGTTTTCAGGAACTCCTTCGTTTAATGATTTAAAAATTTACTGGAATCAATTGATGGATGATGGAGGAACATATACTGAAACTCATGTAGGAGATAATGACTATACATGGACTACAGAAACTATAGGGATAACTGAATCTTATAATTTTCAGTATACATGGGCAGATTTGAGTTTTGTATTTGAGAATGTAAAGGAGCCTACAGATAGTATTATAAAATGCAAATCAAGCATTAATAGCCTGTATTTGTATAATTTTATTGGACCCTTGTTTGCTGATGGATATCATGGAACTTCATTTTATTTTAATGCAGAAGAAACTTCTGATTTGATAAACATAGATGGTAGTGTTGGAATGCCCTGGACTGAGTATATGAGATTACAACCAGGAAAAACCTTAATAGATTTTAGAGAAGTTGCTATGCATTCATACGGTTGGCAAAGCCCAATATGGTTTGCAACTTCTGATGGTTGTGTTCCTTGTAGATCTACTGTTCCTTGGATATCAAAAGGATTGGGGGCTTATGTAAATACTTGGCAATGGGCAGGAGAAATAAGCTCTCAAGTAAATTTACATAATTTAGGAAGAATAAATAGAGAAAGAAATGTTTCTTATTATGAGACATTTCACTGGTGCTATACGCCCCCCAATGGTGGTCCCTTTAATTTTGGAAGCGATTTTGAAATATTGCCTGCCGGTAGATGTTCGCCTGACAATAATGAACTCACTTATATTCAAATAGATAGTGGAGTGGGACATCATCCAGATAAGGACATAACTTTTTATTATCCGGCTTATGTAGAATTAGACAGGCCCCTTTATAATGCTGCTGATAAATATGACGAAGATGAATGTTTAAATTTTGATAAAATATGGGATAAAATTTGGAACAATAAAATAGTTCAAGATAGAATAGCTAATTTAGATCAAGGGACTTACCCTGCTGATAATGTCCCATATATTACGGCGGTTGCGCCTACAAAAGCAGAAAAATTAGTAGCTTTGGTTAAAGTAGATTCTACTATTTATTATATATGGAGAGAAAAAGATGAAGGAGTAGGAGAGCCTATAAAGCAACTTCCTGCAAATAGCAGTTCTTTTCTAGGCTCTATGGATGAACCTGATGATATTCAAAGGTCTTTTCCTTTATATGGCTGTTTGGAGATTTGGGATGATTCTAGACAAATTGGACACATTCAAACTTTAGATTGGAAATATCTTTCAGAATATCGAGACACTGATACATCAGTATGTAGAACTTTTGATAGTATAGTTTGCCCTACTGTTGAATGGTATCCAGAATCTCATGAGACATTTAGTGGATTAAAAATAGGAGATCATTATTTTCCTTGGTTTTATACTGGAGTAGAGAAAGAACATCCAATAGTAGATAAAGAAGAAATATTTGAATTGGAGCAAGGTGCATTGATAATGACTTATAGACAAAGAGCCAGATTTGATAGTGGGTATCAAGCTTCTTTTGTGGCTAATTGTAATTTATCAAATCCTTCTGATAATTCATTTACTGCTATTACTGCTGATCTTAGAAATAGAGACAGGATAGAATAATGAAAGAATATAAGAAAAAATATGAAGACATTAAAGACAAATATCTTGAAAGAGAAGATGTTACAGGTGTCTTTTATGGATTGAAAACTAAAAATGGAGAAATTACAGAAGATCCAGCTTTAATAATTCAGGTAAGAGAAAAGAAGCTCCTAATAGATATTCCAAAAAAAGAAAGAATACCAAAAAAGATAGATAAACTTACAACTGATGTAATACAAGGAACTCCCGTTCCTTTCAATTTATATGCAGGAGACAATTATGTAAATACTCTTCAGCCAGGAGTCAGCATTGGTCCTGAGTGTATGGGTAAAATAGGAACATGGGGAGCAATTGTATACGATCTAGATACTGGAGATGCAGGGATTCTTTCTAATCATCATGTTTTGATGGATAAATATAGTCATTTGAATCCATATATAAAGCAACCTGGAAATGGGCAAGTATTTGAAAATAGAATTGCAGAAGTTCATTCTTCTAAATATTATTTAGGAACAAGGGGAGATTATGCTTTTGCTCCTTTATTAGATTTTAGAGGATTTGATGGTAATATTTATGGAACCAATCAAATTATATCAGGTGCAAAAGATCCAGAAATAGGAGATACCCTAGATAAAGTAGGGAGAACTACAGGATATACTCAAGGAAGAGTCTTGTCATATGGCTCTTGGGTATCTGATTATTCTTCTCACTATACTGATAGTTGGTATGGAAATGTGACTATTAGTGGATTTGTAGTGGCTCCATTGACAGATCCTTATGAAAATATAGGAGATGCAGGAGATTCAGGATCTTTGCTTTACAATGCCACTACTGGAATAGGAGCCGGATTATTAACTGCCGGAACTACATCTGGAGAAAAATATATTTATTGCTCTTTATTTACTAATGCCCTAACTGATTTAGGATTGAGCATAATTTATGATAATTCCATTTGGAAGAACCCAAATACATCTAGTAATGTAGGATTATTAATTCCTTTATGGATTACAAGTGCTACGCCTCAAGATTTTGTTTTAGAGTTATTAGTAAAAAATTCTCTCAGTAATGTTTGTATTTTTACAGATTCTCAATTTATAGACTCAATAGATGGTGGGGTCATTTGGATAAAAAGAAATGATGAATTTATGCCAGTTGGAAATAGATCAAATGCCTATATGTGTAATATAGGAAATATTGAAGCAAATATTCCAGTTAGCCTTACAATTAGAATAAAAAGATCTAATAATTTGGATCTTAACGGTGAATATGCTATTCCGCTGTATGTATCTCATGGGGATTTTATAGATGTTGCTGGCATGGGATCTTGGATTTCATTTACTGAGCTTTCATAAAGTTAAAGTGGTGACAATGTCACCACTTTAAATAAGGGATGATATATGAGCTGGTTAAATACTGAATATGTTTCTACTAACTCTTTTAAAATAACCGATGAAGACGCAAGAGTTTATTTTCCCGTTACGTGTAGAGTTTACGCAACTTGCGACGGAAACATAATAGCTTCTAGTGTTGTTACGGTGTCTTATGATGGAACAGATACTTTAATTACTCTTTTGTCTAATATTTTATCAGAACCATTAGGAGAAGTAGATTCTGGTAGAATCTATTCAGGTGCATTGGGCAATGTTCCTCCTCATGTTCATGAAGATGAGCATACAGGTGGACCATATGTCAAAGGCCAAGCTCCTAATCATAATTGGAGCCAAACATCTTTAGCTTTTACTCTTCCTGATGGAACATGGGGGCCATATGTTAATCTTCAAGGAGATCCAGGAACAATAGCCAAATCTGCTATTAGTGCAATTACTAGTTATGACGATGTAAGTATTTCAATAGTGGAGGATGGAACACTTATTTTTCAAGCTGGAATAGTGATAATTTTAACTGATGGTGTTCATAGAGATTATTTTACTATTGATTCTGTAGCTACCTCTACTTTGACGGTTACTCCTCTTACATATGGAGCGAGTCTTTATTATGGAAGTGAGTATGCTACCTATCCTGCAAATACAAGTTATGTTTTAGTTTGTGGAGAACCTGGACCACAAGGAGAAGATGGGCCAACTGGAAGCACTGGAAGTCAAGGAGAAATAGGAGAACATGTTACTTGGCACGCTTCATGGTTGACTGCTACTCTTTACACTACCGATCTAGATGCAGTTCCAAGTATAGGCAATGCCTATGTTTGTAAATTAACTCATACATCTAATTCTACTACAGAACCGGGAGTGGGTGTGTATTGGTCTACTTATTGGGATCTTGTTGTAGAAAAGGGAACTGCTGGTGCTCCTTGGGAATGGAAAGGGGCTTGGGTATCTGGATATGGATATGTAGTAGATGATGGATCTCAAAACAATGGATCTTCTTATCTTTGTTTAGTTGCTCATACCTCAGACTCTACTAATGCACCAGGATCAGGAACATATTGGCATACCTATTGGGATCTAGTTGTTTCCAAAGGCGACATTGGGGCAAGAGGCATTCAAGGAATCCAGGGCATTCAAGGAATCCAGGGCGTTCAGGGAATACAAGGAATACAGGGAAATGTTGGGACAACTGGAGCAAAAGGCGATCAAGGGGATAGAGGATTAACTGGTACTATTTGGGATTGGCAAGGTTACTGGTTAACTACTACTGCATATGTAATTGATGATGGCGTTTCCAATGATGAGTCTTGTTATATTTGCACTGTGCCCCACCTTTCTGATTCTACTACAGAACCAGGAACAGGAGTATATTGGGAAAGTTATTGGGATGTAGTAGTAGAAAAAGGCGACACTGGAAGTCAAGGAGCACAGGGAATCCAAGGAAATGAAGGGCCACAAGGAATTCAAGGAACACAAGGAGCTGCTGGACAAGGCTTTACGTGGGTAGGATATTGGGTAGAAGGTGAAACTTATTACGCCTATGATGTAGCTGGTCACAATGGAACTTCTTATGTTTGTCTTATAGACCATGCTTCTGGATCTACTACAGAACCAGGATCAGGAACATATTCAGAAAGTTATTGGGAAGTATTTATTTTAGGTGGATCAGGCGGAACCTCTACCTCCAGTGAAATCAGAACATTTAATGCAACAATTCTTTTAGATTTCTCTGCTGATCCTGCTAGTGGAATTATTCCTAATATTGGAGAAGCAGACGATGATGGATTTTATGTAAGCTCTGGATCATTTACAAGAGTTGCCTCTGGAGATACTTATTATTATCAAGCCGCTGAAGATGGGTCTTCTTTACAATATAGAGCACCGCATTACACAGGATTATCAGGAGCCAGTTTTACTTCAATAAATGTGACTGATGGAGCGGCCTCTGTAGTTTTGACTGATACTGCTAGAGACTTAGAAGTTCTTTATGAGTCATTAATTTTTGCTGGTGTTGGGCATAGAAGGGCCTACAAGATTCAATTGAAATGTGACACTAATCAATTTGTAACAGGATTTATTGGCGGCATTGCTAAAAGTGGCGATGAATATACTATGGATATTTATAGTTATCCTTGGATAGCTACAAGAAATTGGAATAAATACAATGTGAGTGCCTGGGATACGGCTTCTACTACATGGGAAATCATCCCCGAATGTTTTACGCATAGTTCAACTTTTTTAAATAGATGGGGCATGTCTTTTTGGTATAAAGGAGCGACTAGTCCTGATAATGCCATTACCCCAATTTTAGGAACGTATGATATTATTGGAGCCAATGCTATTTTTAAAGGGCAATATGTAGGATCTCCCTCTACAAGAACTGATTTTCTTGTTGGTGTGGGAACTGCCGGTTCAGATTTTTCTTCTAATGGTGCAATTTTAGTTCCTGGGCAATGGACCCATTATTTCATATCTCATGGATTATATGGTAATCAAATTTATGTTTTAATAAATGGGAGACTTTATGCCACTCCTGCTGGTGCATTAGGGTATAGTACTCCGCCTACATATGGACTTTTGACTTTAGGTGGACTATCTGTCCAATTGGGAACTCAGGCTCCCAAGTCAGGAACCTGTTATGCCTTCGTTCGTTATTGGACAAATGCCCCTAGTGAAGAAATTTGCTATCCGATGTTTGAATATGAGAGAAATTTATTGGGCTTTGGAAGAAATGTAATGGAGTATTAATGCAATTTTTACCCGATATTTTTACCTTAGCTAAAGAATTTGGAATAGCTATAGTATTGGCTGCATTTTGCTTCTATCTTCTTTATTTGATTATTAGGTATATATTATTTAATAAGGCAAAAAAAGTGTTTTCAGATCATGACATAGCAATTGAGCAAATTAACGAGAATACTAAATCTATTAGAGATCCTAAAGATCCTAAAAAAACAATTCCAAGATCTGATATTATATTAATTTCTAAAGAATTACTTAATAGGTTTGAAGATATAGCTGAACAAATGGAAAAAAGATGTGAATTATCTGATTGTCATTATTTTGATGATATTTTAGAAATTTGTAATAAAATGAGTATGGATTTAACTATTTTTGTAGAAGGTGCATTAAAAACAAGACAAGATACAAAGGAAAAAATTACAGAATCAGTTAAATTAATAGTAGAAAAAATAGATGAAGGAAATAAATCTAATAAAGAATTAAATCAATCTCTTTTGGGACTAGTTAAGTCTTTTATCGAAAAGACTTTAAATAATCATGCAAGAGGAAAGTAAAGTGTTTCCATTTGTAACCTTGGAAGAATGGAATAAGGGAATAGAAGAAGTAAAAAAAGAATATAATTCTATAGTGTTTCATTTGGTATCAAGTGGTCTTAATGAAAAAAAAGCTGAAATTGAAGCAAGTTTATTTCAGCTTGATAAATACAAAAAAATAATTGAGGAATTTTAAAATGATAATAGATTTCAATTTTGGCAAAACAAGAAAGACTCTTCAAATATCATCTTGGATGATCTTTATGGCTGCTTTAGGAATTTTAGGATTCTTTTTTTATGAACATTTCAAAGTAGACGTAATTAAAGGAGTCAAATATCTTAATAGCAAAGTGTTTGGAAGTCTTGTTAACATCATTATTCTTTATGTAACTATTTACCTTTTTGATATTGCTTATCCTGGCAATACAATTAGAACTATCATGGGCATAACAGAAGAAAGTTCTCTAGATGACAAAAAAAATGCTACAAATTTTATGTGTTGTATTGTTCTTGCTACTGCCTATCTTTGCACCTACAACTAATGCCTTAACTAAAGAGGAATGAGTTAGGGTAATAGGGCAGGTAGCTTTAGAATTACAGCATAACGCGAAATGGGTATTTGGCGCTTACAGTGATGAAGTAGGGGCCAATGGAGATTGCTCTGCCAAGGTAACAGCTATTTTAAGAAGAAGTGGAAGATATGATTTAACAAGATGTAGAGCGAGAGACATGCATGAAGGCTTATGTGGATGGGAAGGCGATATGCAATATTTGGAAGAAGCTATTGCTTGCAGCATAGCTTTTTTTGATATGAATGATACAGATACCATAGACCATACGGGTATCTTAACAAGAGATACTTTTATGAAATATATTAACATGTTAGCGCACGCAAGTAAAAAACATGGATTTATACAAATTCCTATTGAAAAAGAAAAAAAAGATTATTTTTATACTAGATTCAGGGGAGCTAAAAATTTAAAGTCTAGTGGACAATTTCAAAAGAAGGTTAGATAATGGGATTCATACTTGACGGATTAGCATCGGGAATCTATCGCAAAATAGCTATAGTGTCTGTTATTGCTTGTATTTTTCTTGGAACTAGCTTGGGAGTTCAATCATATAGATTAAAAATAGCTAAAGAAAAAATAATTGAGTTGGAAACTAAATTAACTGAGTGTAGAATAGATCTTAATTCTACCTTATGGGTATTTAGGTCAATGGACCCTCAAATGGAAGGGTTAAAAAAATATGCTGACAAAATTTCTGAGATATGCAAAGAGATTATAAAAGGAATGGGCGAGGAGCCAGAGCAATGAAAAAACTGACAATGGTTATGGTGGTTATAGCGGCGATGCTACTGTTTGGATGTGCATCAAAAGAAAGTATAGTTAAAGCTACTCCAATTTCACCTAAGATTATTTTGCCCAATATACCGGAGACTGATCCACTGCCCTCACCGACCACACTTCCTCCAGGAAAGCCTTATACACCAAAGGTTGTATCATCAGTTCTCCATCGATCACAATGGTCTTTTGTTGAATTGTATTACAGGGTTATGAAACAATGGGCAACAAGTGTAGTTGAGCAAGTAGAAACTCACAATAAAATACAAGATGAACACGCTAAAGAAATAGAAAAGAAAACTAACAAAGGCTGGCTTTGGTAAATTTTTAAAGTGGTGACATTGTCACCACTTTACTTTTTAAATAAAGGAGTCAATTATGGTAGATTATCTATTAGATCATGAAGGTCGCTTACTTACTTCAAAAGAAATTTCTGAAATGATTAAGGACAATAAAGGAAGGCTATTAGTAAAAGAGTATTGTATTTCAGCCAAAATAGCTCATGCCGTTCAACAAGTTCTAGATTATCTCTTGGAGTTAGATAAACGTCCTAGTGAGATGACCTATGACGATATTCAAAAAACATGTGCAGTTTTATACAATGATTTTAGATATACCAAATGGGACAAGATAGAAAAATATTTGATAGAAATTTCTAAAGAAGCTAAACTTCAAGGCTTTCCTGATCTCATGGGAGACGAGAAGGACATAAAAACATGTTAAAAAAAATACTGTTTTTAATTTTGATCTTGACTTTAATGGTTCCTTTAGTGTATGCAAAGAAGAAAGTAAAATATGTGATTAACCAGGAAGTATTAGAAGACCATAGACACTTGTATCAGCATTATAAGGTAGAACAGCCTACCTTGCCTCAAATGGTCTTAGAATTAGGATTTAAGAATCCTCAGTACGTATGGGGACAGCAAAAAACCTTGAAGGATAAATTGAAATAAATGAGTTATTCTAGAGAAGACAAAGATAAGGCTTTTGTTTTATATAAGGAGCTTAGATCAGCAACAAGAGTAAGTGGCATTTTAGGCATACCAGAGCCTACTATTTCTAAATGGAGAGATAAATACGGATGGTATAGATTGATTAAAAGTGAAGAGAAGGCCCTAATTGCTGCCCCCTATGACCAGACAGAATACATAAAAGATATTTGTAATAAGTTTAATATAGGCGAACAAGATGGTGAGGTTCTTTCTCAAGTTAAGGCCATTGAAGGAATATGTCTTGCTACTATCAAAGGAGAAACAGAACTATTAGCTGAAGATGGGTTGACTCCTCCTAATTTTGACTCTGCAATTAAAGCATTAAAAATCTGTTGGGAAACAAGAGATAAAATTTTCCATAAAGATCCTAAAAGCCCTGCTGGTGATGTTAGATATAATTATATAGGTGCTGTGAACCAATTTCATTATGGCAATAAAGGAGATCAGGATATTGCAGATAATTCAATACCGACAAGTGCCAGAGCCGTCTTGGTATGTGAGCAAGAGGAAAATTCTGAACGGGATGGAAGTGATAGACATTAGACATGCAATATTGGAAGACACTTCCACTGTTATGTCTGATACTGTAAAAGATAATGTTTTACTAATTGAATCATTTGAAGAATTTTTAGATCAACTTAATTTACTTTATACAACTGTTTTTAGACTATATACCAATTTTAAAAAAGACACTCGATATGTATGGATAGGACCAGATTCACAATTAAAATGGCCTACAAGACTATTAGGAAAAGATAGAATATTTTTAGACAGGTGGAGACTTCCTAGATGGGAAAAAGTCAAACAAGAAATCAAATTTAATTGCAATAGAAGGTTAGTTGTTAAAGAAGAATGGATATTGTCATACAGAGATGAGTTGATTTCAAGAGATTTTATTTAAAAAAATGATTTGATTAAATAAAATAGAAATCAAGTCATTGAAATCATTAAAGAATCAAATGTATGGTCAAATATCATGTTTTATGGTAATTTTTAGTGTAAAATAAGGCATTTAGCCATAAGTATTTGATATATTTGGTTATTTGATTATCTTGGATAAATACTTGTTATTATTACATATTCTGTTTGTATGGCGGACTCTCTCTATATGCCTCTATATAGTCCAGGTAAAACGTCAATAAGTATAAAATTTATTATAAAAATGATATATAGGGGGGGGCTTGAGATTACTTCTTACTGATTAGTTAGTTGTTTAATTTGTTTTAAACGGCTCTAATAAACATTTTGACATTAGTTAAAAAAGACTTGACAGACTTTTTTTAATCGTTTATAGTGTGATTGTAAGCAGAAAATATAATGATTTTAAACAGTTACAAAGATTACAATGCTTTGTAGCTAAAAAATGAGAAAAAGGATTAGACAATGGCAAAAAAGACAAAGAAAAATCAGGAAGTTGAAGTTGTTCAGGAAAACACTCCTGAAATCACCTCTGAAATCACAACGATAGCTAGTCATTCTATTCTTGGTAAGAATAGATTCTCTAAATGGTGCTTTGAACAGCATAAAGCACAATTGCAAGGCGTCAAGGATTATGCAATAAGAGAAGTTGCCAGAAAGGCCCTGGAAAGCGAAGATTTTCAGAGTAAACAGGCTACTCGAATTCTCGCTCTGCGTCTGAGTGAGGCCAAAAATGGAATTAAACAGGGGCAGGTATACTATGAAACGTGGTTATACTTGAAACAAGAGTTTCCTGTTACATACGAGTCTGTTTTTCGAAAATTCGCCACGACTCTTTGTGGCGAGAAGATGCAGATTGTAACACAGAAAAAAGCCCGGTATCTGCTAGTTAAACAGATACCCTCTGTAATGAGACAAGAGGCAATTTCACACCTGTATGGAACGATTATTGATTCCTGTGCAAAACTGAATCCAAAAGACTTTGAAAAATTTCTCAGATCTTTGTCCTTAAGGTACAAAGTACTGAAACGAAAAAATGTTGATGAGATTCGTTCGGGCCTAAATGTCATGGCCGCTAGTATTTTAGACATTAAGATTCCTGAAATTCCTGTCACTCCTGAAATTACCCCCGTAGCTCCCGTCACTGGCGATATTCCTCCTGTGACTCCGCCAGAGCCCGAAATTGAGCCTATGGTTGAAGTAGATACCGTCAAGCCAGTTGTTTTCCGGTTCCCTGATATTGACGCTCTGGACAAAGCAGAAGATTCCAATGGGCTTTTCCTGCAATCCCTGAAAGCTTTCCAGGGCCTTGTGATGTCATTGCAGATAGACCCCTTGCAATATCTTAGCCCTGATATTACCGGCCAGATTGGATCATTACAGAAAGAGCTTACAATTCTCTCTGATAGAATCAGACTTGAGCGGGCCCACAAAGCAGCGTAATCTTTTCAAGTTTCAAGCCAAAATAGACTCCATATGGAGTCTATTTTTTTTGTCTATAATGTTGAATTGCCTATCAATTTAGACAACCAATTGAATTAATTAATGAATAGTCAATTCCTGTAAGTAATTGTTTTAATTAAATAAACTTCTTACAACTTTTGTAAATTGTAATCAAATAAAATCAAGTGTTTATACATATCAATTTGATATCATTATGGAAAACTTGACAAGCAACTAAAGTTATGAGATAATATACTCAGTTAGAAAGCAGATTGGAGAATAAATATGGAAGATAATGTTTTTGTTGACATGCCAGAATTAACAAAGGAAGAAGCCAATAGAATTATTGATTTTGTTGGCTTTGTAGCCGATGAAATGAGTTTCATTAACTCTAGTAGAAACATGAAAGAAATGAGAAAAAAACTAGAAAAATCTTTTAAGAGCATGATGGAATATGCATATGATTTACAAGAAAAATTTGATCTGAGGTAAAAATGGAAAACAAGTCAAGGGAACAATGGCAAAGGGACTTTGAGGCATATTTGAGAGATTATTATGCCTCAAAAAAAGGACAAAGAGAAATAAAATATTTTTGTAAAAAAATTGGAGATAAAAAAAGATCTTCTGTTACGGTTAAAGTAGTAACAAAGTAAAAACCAAGTTTTCAAGATTAAGAGACTCTTTTGAGTCTCTTTTTTTTTGTCTAAAATTTGACAAGTAACTGAATATATGAGATAATGTATTTAGTTAGAAAAAAGGAGGAAAATATGGCTAAAATAAAATGGGAAAAGAGAAAAGAGTATCTTTCTGTTGGAATTGATAAAAACGGAATAAAACATTTTCTGGATAGACGAGGAAATGAAAACGACATGAGTACGTGGCTTTGGATTCATGAAGCAATTAATTATGATACTCAAGAAAATCCAATTGAAGTTTCTCAACATGCTTCAATAACTGAAGCTCGAAAGTACGTTGAGAAAAAATACAATCAATAAAGTAATTCTTGTTGAATCACCCTTAAAGACTTCTTCGGAAGTCTTTTTTTTGTCTAAAATTTGACAATAGTTAAATTTATTGTTACAATGATTTCAATCTGTTGAGAAAAAATATTTTTAACCTTAAGTAAATAAAGGAGAAAATCATGTAAATCATGGGTAATTCCATGAGTTCAAAGGTAAATGTC
>Ga0208375_1000891_pt1 | contig 37440 bp, 38 predicted proteins | sample RifOxyD1_FD_184038 | JGI IMG/M metagenome (GOLD analysis project Ga0208375, IMG submission 184038) | Soil microbial communities from Rifle, Colorado - Rifle Oxygen_injection D1 (SPAdes) | ecosystem: Environmental > Terrestrial > Deep subsurface > Rock core/Sediment | place: Rifle, Colorado... | reverse complement strand
TCACCAACTTAAATGGCAAATCATCACTAGAGATCAGTCTGCGTGAAAACAAAGGAATCGCGACTCTCTTGAGCCTAGTCAGGTGACCGTTTTGGAACGGTGTGTACATTTTGACTCCTTCAATATGATTTGAGATTTTTAATGTCTGTCCTATATTATATCATTTAGGAGTCTTTTGGCAGGGGTGCCAGGACTCGAACCTGGAAAGTCAGTTTTGGAGACTGAAGTGATAACCATTTCACTACACCCCTATTGGTGTCTATTTTAACCCAATTCGTTTGAGAAGTCCCGTATAGCTTGAGCCAAAGTCTTTGAGCTGCCTCTCTCTGATCTTGGCCATGTCTTCGCTTATATAGCTTTCATAATAATAAAGCTGTGGGTTCGTCATCTTTTTTGTGGTGAAAACTTTAGAGTTTCTGTGCTCTGAAATTCTGCGCTTAAGATCAGAGCTGAAACCGATATACAATTTGTTATTGTCGTCCTTAAGTATGTAGACGTAGTACATATTTGTTGGTTTTGGACCCCGCTGCTCGCGAGCGGCGGGGTGGAGACTTCCATTCTAACCATTGAACTACACCCCTATTGAGCTTATTTTAAACCAAAGTAGACAAAAAAACTCCTGCTGTTTGCAACCAGCAGGAGTCAGGGTTAAAAAAAGTGCCTCACACCACTGCCATGGTGTGAGGCTATTGGGAAGCGGTCCGGAGGAGAAGGGCTTCCAAGATGTATTTTATAACATCAGCTAGGTTTTGGAACTATTTGACTCTAAAGTAGACGGGTGGGTGTCAAACCGAGATGATTTTCAATTATTTCGATGCGGTTTCTGTTTTTTAGGTGGTCATTGTCGAATGAGCGGATGGTGATATCCAGATCCTTTTGAAGTTTATTAAGCTTTTTATGAACAGGTTTTAGCTTTTGTTCTACAACCTCTTCAACAGCCACTTTGATTTGTTGTAGATCGCTTTTTTCTAGCATAAGTTAAATATATCGCAATGGCTTAGACTTTGGTATTATTTGACTATGGTTTCTAGAAAGAAAGTTTTTCAAAAAGATGGGACTGAGTATATGGTTAGGTTTTTTGATCCAGAGAATTTAGTCGATCTTGCTAACTTAAAAGAGATAACGACTTCGAAAGGAGTGCGTAAGTGGATGACAGATATTTATGGTGTAAAACACAAACACTACAAAATGTGGATGAGAGAGCAGGGAAAAGGTAATGAATTTTTGTTTGCTATTGCAGGGGAGCAGCGAGTCCATGGATTTGTCTATGTTTATCCGTCTGAGTTGATTCGTGGCCGTTTGGAAATTAGTTATGCCAAGTCTGAGACGGGTCCGAGTGGAATTATGAGCAGGGGGATTCGCCTGGCTTGTGAGCTGGTGGCGGAGCATGTTTTTGATAAGCGACCTGGAAAAAAGAATCCACCAATAATAATTGCCGAGATAGAACAGACCAATGTACCGTCTATAAAAGTGGTAGAAAAAGCCGGTTTTGAGCAAATAAGGAAGTTTGATGAGGATGATAATGGAGTTTGGCAAATGAATTGGGAATAATATAAAAAAATCCCGCCTTAGGAGGCGGGACTGTCTTTGGAGCGCTGTTTTTCTGCTTGGTCCAAAACGAAGGTAGTGACACCGGGTGGAATTCTTTTTCCCAATTTGTCAATAGGTGTTAGGCTATAACATATTGGGCATTTGAGGTGAGTTTTTGGATTCCAGGTATCATTACCATCAGGTTCATTGAGCCAGGTAATGTGTTTTACTGAAATGAGTACATGATCACGACATTCTGGGCATTGGACAACATTATTCCAAGAAGGAGGAATAGGTCTGGTTTGGTACCAGAGGTCGTACAAAGCCATTAGTTTTGGCATGTTGGTTTCTGAAGGGATGGCAGTCCATGTTTTTGCATCCAGGGCAGATGATATAGAGAAGGTCACGTAGAGCTGCACTGCTACCATAATAGTTTTGGCCATGGATCATGTCTGACCATTCGCTGACTTGCTACTCGTTCTTACAATGATCACATATGAAGATTGAGAGTTCTTCTGGAGGACAATCCGGCACATTTTTTGCTGGAATAATTGCCATTTTTAAATTCAACCTTTCCTTTGTTTATTAGAGAACTTATTTATTATAGGATTGAGTGATTAAAATGTCAACCTGAAGACAATCTTAAAGATAGTCTTGAGCGTTTAGATAATCTGCCACAAGGAGCTCGAGTGATTCTCTGGCTGGGTCTGTACTGACAGAGATGACTTTTTTGCGGAATTGAAAGATGGTGCAATGGAAGTTGCCATTATTGCTGGAGTCGGTGAAAACAATTTCCATACCAAAAATATTTTTGAAGATAATTGTGGGAGCATCGGTGATGGACTGATTGGTCTTGTCAGTGATAATAACGTCTTCTAGTCGAAGAATCTCTTCAAGAACAAAGAGGGGATCGCTATCATCGATCTGTAGATCGTGCCATTCGATGATCAGGTCGATAATGTTTTTGAAGTTGCCTTTTGCAACATATTGAATAAAAGATGTTTTGATGTCTGCAGGTTTGGGGTTGGCAGTTTTTTGAGGGTGGCGATTTCTGACAATCTTTTTGGCATTATCACGATATGTACTCATGTATAAATCTCCTTTGTTAGTGTTCTGACACTGGTATTTTAGCAAAGTTCTATGCTATCCTGGTATTGCAGGGTAACTTGCGCATTGTTAAATATCAAAATAATTTTCATGAGTATTAAAGATTTCTTTAAGTTTAGTAAAAAGAAGCCTGAAGTTGAGGCTGAAATCCCTAACGATGAGGAGATAAAACTTAAGGAGAAACAAGACGAGGAGAAGGAGACAGCTGTTGTACCTAAGTCACGCAAGAAGTCCAAAATTAGGGTAGATAAAGCTGCGCTTAAAAAAATTGGGTTGGTAGTGGTCGCTTACTCGCATGTAGAGCGAGAATTTTTCCCCACTCAAGAGTCCTATGAGGCGGAAGTTGAGGTCGAAGAGAGAGCTGCTGAGGTAGTTGAAAGGATCAAGAAGATGGGGATTCCAGTTAAGTCACTACCAGGGGACCAATATTTTCTTACCAACCTTCTAGTTGACCAGCCGGATATAGTTTTGAACCTTGTGGACACACTAAAGGGTAAAGATCGTCTACAAACATCGGTTCCAGCTGCTTTGGAACTTTCCAATGTTTTGTACACTGGGGCTGGTATGGAAGGAATGGTAATTGGAAACAATAGAAACCTAACCAAGAGACTTCTGATGGCTTACGGAATCCCCACTCCTGCCTTTCAGTTTATTCGCCGAGCCGGAACTGCAGTGGACGAAACGCTAGGTTTGCCTTTGATTGTTAAGCTCAACGAGAGTGGCGGCAGTGTAGGAATTGACAACAAAGCCGTAAAAGAAACAGCTAAGGAGGCTCAAAAAAAAGTAGATGAGATGATTACTACTTATAGAATCCCGGTGATTGTGGAGCAATTTGTCGACGGTCCAGAGGTAACTGTGGTGGTATTTGATGATGGGACCCGCAAGAGAGTCTATATGGCACAGAAAGTGTTTAGGATAAAGCCAGATGGTAAACACTTTTTTACCAGCTTTGAATCTTATGATGACGCTAAGTCCTATACCTATAAACATGTAGAAGAGCCATTGGCCGGAAAGATTGAACAGCTAGCAATCCGTGCCTTTAATGGTTTGGCACACAAAGATTATGCCAAGTTTGACGTTCGTGTTGACGCTGAAACCAGTATTCCATATTTTACAGACTCTAACCCAAACACTGCCTTTGGTCCAGACATGGGTCTGCCGATGACTGAGGTGCTCGCAATGCATGGAGTAAGTTTTGATGAAGTCTTGTCAGGGATGCTCACACGCTATGCTAAGCAGATAGAGGATTGAGCCTGAGGGTTATAATAAAGATATGCTGAGAGAAGAAATAAGTATTGGTAACTTTGCTTTACTAAGGAATGAGGCTTTGCGTCAGCGAGAGAAGATTGTTGGACAAGAAGAGGTTCTGGACGATGTTAGACAACTTTTGGAGTTTGCTGATCGCAACAATATGGAAGATGAAGTAGTAGAGCTGTTTTTTTGAGCAGGCTCTAATCTACCAGCATAAATACATGGAGACAAAGAACAGGGCTGACTTAGATAGAATGAGAGAGACAATAAACAAAGCAAAAGTTTATACACAGGAAAAGGGTTTAAAGAGATGGGAATCGAGAATTGCAAGATACTTGGGCAGGATAGCTGATTACGATGGAAAGTATTCGGAGGCGATTTTGTGCTACAAGGAGGCAATCAGTAAGGTAGAACTAGATCCTAAATATGAGAGTAATAGGGCAATGGCATATGAATATAGAGGTTTTATGGTTGTGGATGAGTTGAGAGTGACTGATACAGTAGTTGCGGTTGAAAGTGCCTTAAATCTTTATGGTGATTATGAAACGACCAAGGAGGGGAGAGAGCTAAAAACAAAAGACTACACGACTTGGGCTATATGGAGGTCGGCGGTTTTAATAAATTTGTGCTCAGCTATTTTGGATTTGGGTAAAATGGATAAATACAGTGAAAGAATTGAGGAGTGGTTAGTAGAGGCTGAAAAGAATTTTGTGGTTCCGGAGGGGGTGGTGACTTGGGCTGACTTTGGTTTTCGAAAAAATGAGATTAAAAGAGTTAGAGAAAGGTTGCTATGATTAGATCACGACAGGAGACTGGATCTTATTGCGGACCGGCGATAGTACAGATGTTGGTTAGCCAGTTTGATAAGCAGGTAGATCAAAAGCAAATTGTGGAGGCGTGTGGAGCAGCAAAGACGGTAATGAAATTAGGGATACCTTTAAAGTCACTTGTAGTTGGCATCAAAAAGCTTTTTCCTGAGCTAGTTATTTGGCAAAAAAATAATTCGAGCATAGAAGACATAGAGAGATTAACAAGTAGAGGTTACTTGGTAGTTTTTGACTGGCAGGGGATATTCCAAGGAGACGAATATCACGATGATCAATATGATGGAAAAATAGTGTCGTGGTGGAAGAAAGTTATGGGTGAGCCGGAACTAAAAGGGGATCAAGGACATTATTGTATTGCTTTGGAAGTTAATACAGAAAAAGGTTACCTGAGATTTGCTGATCCATATGGTCATTATGCCGGTAAAGATCGATTTGTGGCACTGTGGGAGCTTGAGGAGCGCTGGTGGGATGATAGGCTGGATAGAGATGAACAAGGTAAAGTGGTGAGAGTTTTGGAGGAAAAATTAATATTTTTGCTAACCAAAGCAGGGGACGATTTTCCGGCGAGTTTGGGGATGGAAAGGGTGTAAAAAACCCGCCTATGGCGGGTGGTGTGGGGTGATCGTTATTAGAGGTTGACCTCAATTTTTTGTGTAAATGGATCGTAAACACCTTTTTCATTTAAGGTTTCGAGTGCTTTTCTGAGATAACTTGACGATCCACCAAAGTGGAAAATCACCTGATTGTTTTCTTCGTCTAATCCATAACCTTGGAAGAAGGTAATTCCAGGAAGGTTTCCTATGTGTTTTAGAATAGCTACTGCTTGGTTGTTGTCGGTTGGGACAACGCGAAGAAAGCCAGGGGTGTTGATTTTGTCTGAAAATGATCCAAGTTGACCCTGGAAAATATCAGCAATGAGATAGCGAATATCAGAGATGGACATAGATAATTACTCCTTTTTGGGATTTAATGTGTGCTTGGGAGTATTATACTATGAGTTACTTAAGTTTGGAAACTTCTTTGTGCTCTGTGTGCTCGCGACAGGTTCGGCAGTATTTAGTGAGTGCCAATTTTTCGGGTGTATTGGTCTTATTACGCTCGGTGATGTAGTTAAAATTACCACATTTGGTACATTTTAAACCTAAGTGTTGTCTGGGTCCTTTTTTAGCCATAGTGGGCTTATTTTAGCATAAAAGTGGCTGGGGGGAGTATAATCTAGCCTTAGAACCTTTATTTTTTTCTGAGGAGAGTAATATGAGTAGGATTGTTAAAAGATATAAAGCGGGTGATTTGACATCACGGGTGTTAGCGTGGGTTCAAGCGGTGGTGTTTTTGGTAGCTGGGTATTTTTGGGCGACAAGCTCTAACTACCCCTCTAAATCTGTAGATATCTACTTGATGTTTTTGTTGCCGACACTTGGTACTGCGGCAATCCAATCGATTAGGCAAGAAAAAATTGGAGTCGATTTTGGGCTGTTTTTTGATTGGTTCATGGTTAACATCTTCATTCAACTTGTTTTTGCAGTTGTGTCACTACTGCTCTTTCTTGTTTTTTGCCCTCTTTTATAAAAGAGGGATTTTTGTGGTTTGAAATATGTTTTTTTAAGATAAAATAGATATTTGACAGCCACCTTAGCTCAGTTGGTTAGAGCGCCTGTTTTGTAAACAGGAGGTCCTGGGTCCGACTCCCAGAGGTGGCTCATTTTTTTTGTGACTCCCCTATTTTTGTTTTTTTAGTTTCTCTGTTATATATTTGTGCCTAATTTAGACTATATTTGAAGCTGGTAGGGCGTAGAATGGGTCTAAAACGGCTTTTAGTTTAAGTAGATGTATCTTTTATTATTTAAAAACTATGATTGGTCTTGCTTGCCTCAGAAAAATACTTTTAGAATAACGTAAAGATAATAACCTATAGTATATGTTAATAGTTAAGAAAAAAATATATAAAGGATAGATTGGTAAGAATGGCTGTTGGTTGAAAATTTTGCTGGTTGATAGGTGAGTGCGATTAAAATTAATTGAGGTTTGACAAGAAGGGCGGGGAGAGTGTTATTAGCATCAAACTATATCAAGTGCTAAATATTGAACCTTATCTTATAACATAAAAATGAGTGATACAAAGTATATCATTCATGTTTATATTACAGGCATGAAAAGTTATAATTTTGGTGAAAAAAACATGAGTTTGATCAAAGTATTAGATCAAGCTTGTTGGTATCTAGTGTCGAATATATGATCTTAAAATATAAAATATTAGTATTGTTTTGTTTATTTTTTTTAAAAAAATATTTTCTTTGTTTTTAATTTTCTTTGCGCTCTATTCTGTTTTTTGTTTCTTAGGCTGTTTTTTTGTTATGTCTTATAATTTTCTATAACTATAAATATTGTGTTATTTTTTGAGTCTAAAAATATTGTTGGTTTTTTTGGCATGTGGATAACTTTTTTTGTGGCATTAGCAATATTTACCAAGACTTGCAACCTTCACCGGTGGCCGATATAAGTAGGTTGTTTTACTGGGCACGTTTTTAGTTTGTATAGAGTCTGTTAATCAGTCTTGAGATTTTTTTTAAATAGTAGACTCCCCTTTTAAGCTCATTTATCTGGAATTAATGTTGCTTAAATAGTTTTGTTGTGTATCATTCAACCTGTTATATTTATACCCCCCAGGAGGGGGTATTTTAGAGTCTTGTCTGTACCTAAAAGGTTTGCATTGTGACTTAAATTTATTTGAGTTACATACTTGTGTTTAGAAATGATAGGGGTTTGCAGCTACCTACTTCCCTAGTAGAGCTAAAGGGCTATTTTTTTTGGTATTTCTTGTGTAGCAGGCTTGATTTGTGACTGACAAGTAGAGGATATTTCAATATTAGAGGATAATGTCTCGTAGTATTGGTTTATGTCTTATATGATTAGTGTATGGGATTTTGATATTTATCTTCTATTTACCAAAGTTTGTGGGCATTCTATATGGCGGAAGCTGGTGTTAGTTTTTTGGGTTAGTTATAAGGTGGTTTGACTTTACCTTTATTAGTTAACCGTATTACTGTTTTCTGGAAATACCCTAGTTGCTGTGAATTTGGTCAGTATTTAAAGTACACTGTAGGGACGAGGCCAAAATGCCCTAAAATGTCCGTTTGGTTGATCGAGCGAGTTTAACTACCTTCTGTTGTGGTTTATTGATTGGCGTTAAATCGTAAAAGATGTAGCTCCCTCTTTCTTTGTGGTAGCGAGGGATTTTTTTGTATTTATCACTTAGTGCATTAGGCGGATTTATTGAGTATTTGAATTACTCTTTGTAGTTACGCAAGCTTATATTTAATTTAATACAAATTTTTTTGATATTTATTTGTGCCTGAGAGATTCTCCGCCAGAGTATATACTATATGTTCAATTCTATGCAAAAGATTTGGTGTATCTTATTTTATATATGATTCACCTACCCACCAACTATTAGGAGTTTCTTCTTGGGTGTAGCCTACTTTGACCCAGCCGTTTAGTTTCTTGTAGACGTAGACCTGTTGGGGCTTTTCAAAGGTGATAACTTGTGGAGCTACTATAGAGGGGTTGGTTTTAGCGACGACTTTTTTGCTTTCGTCTGCCATTATGGTTACCTGGGTACTTATTGGATTGTTGTAAGTCTGTTGGAGACTTATGTTTTTAAGTTTTTGGCTTTGGTAGTATGAATAGCCTATAGAGCCCAGGAGACTCACCAGTCCACTCGTAAAAAGCCCTATAATTGAAATAGTGGTGAGTCGGTGGTAATGTCGATTGTGTGTTTTTCTGTGAATTTTGGCTGCTAGCTTATTCGCGCGAGTTGATAGGGACTCCCCCGGGTGATCAACTACTGACATTTGGTTTTTATTTATCGAGAGAGTTTTTAGGTAGTAGCCGAGAAAAAGGAAGCTGGCAAGCCCCATGATAATAATCCCAATGGTGGCTAGACTTTGGCTGTTTAGACCGAGGGCGCCATTTGCGCTGTTTTGGTAGACGAACTCTTTAAGATTTTCGATTTTTTCTTCAGCATTTAAAACGTCGAGGGCTGATTCTCTATAGGTTTTTATTCTACTTTCTGGAGTTATGGCTTGAGATTGCCTTAGAAGTACTTTGTCGAGTGTGGTGTGAATGTCGCTTTTTAAAGCTAAAGCTTGAGTGTAGTTGTTGTAGCCCTTTAGACTATCGGCGATATCGGTGGCATGCTTTTTGATAATGTCTATTTCTTCTTGGCTGTAGTGCCAAATGTCTTCAACTTCGATTGAGAATGTGACTGATTCAAGTGGTGAGAGGTTGACAGACGTGGCAGCAAAAAGAGACTTTTTTATTGGATCGTATTCTATCTTTAGGAGTGGGTCACTATTTATTATTTGTTCCTTTTTAACCTCTTCTGGTAGATAGAATTTTACATCAACGGATTGATTTATCGATTTGCTGGGGTTTGAGGCGACGGCTCTAAAAACGACACTACCGTCTTCTAACCACATTTGTTTTATTGTCTTGGAGTTGTCTCCTGCTAAGACTTTTTTGTTGAGATTTGTTAGTGATAGTAATGAGTAAATTTTGTTTCTATATGTGTTGTTTTTGTATGGTTTGATAATTTTATCGTAACCACCTATTTGATTTACTGATAAGAGATCGAAGGTAATATTATCTAGAAAACTTTGGTCTTCCTTTTGACCTATATTTTCAACAAGTTTTTTCTCGACTTGGACCAATTTGTCACTTGTTTGTTTAATGGCTTGGAAGTGGCCAAAGGCGGTGTTGCTGTTTGCTTCGCTAAAAGTGTTTCCGATAAGATTATCTAGACCAAAACTTTCAAGGGTTATGGATTGTATTTTGGGTTGAAGAGTAGAAAGGTTGTTGGTTGAGAGTTTGGACTCCAAGATTTCAATTTGACTGAGAATATTATTGGCTTTGGTAGAGAGATTAATGTGAGGGTCACCACCCCAGGAGACTTTGAGCCAGTTAATATGTGAAACAATGGTGCTTGTACTGTTTTGACTGCTTATCATTTCCTTGATTTCTGATAGCTCTGATCTGGCTTGGGTCGTGCTTATTTTGTCCCAGTTGTCGGCTAGAAGCTGGATTTTGTTTTTAAGGTTTTGGCTGGTTGTAAAAAGACTATTGAGAACTGATTGGGTCTCGGTTAGCTTTATTTCGAGATCAACCGGACTACTATCATCGATAAAATTTTCTATCACTGGTTTGTTGACTACTTGCTCGAGCAGAATACGATTTTCTTGGTTTTGCTTTTTGATTTCTAAAATTTCAGTTTTAGTGGTAAGGTAGGTGGTATTTACACTGACCGCCTGAGTTAGAGTACGGTCTGATCTAGTCCAAATATCACTTACCAAGTCGCCGAAGCTAGTAAGGGAGCGATTTGAATAACCCCAAACATCGGCTGCGGTGAGACTACTCCCCCCTGTGTCGGCACTGACTACTTCAAACGTCTTATCGAGACACATGTTCTCGGAGTTTACGCTGCAACAAACTTGTGTTGGGTAGTGCCCTAAAACAGTAGGGGTAATACTATATATATAGTATCCTCCAGTAGAATGTGTCATGGCTAGATTGTCTAAGTAGAGATTACCGTCTGGATCGCGACTGGTAATATTACAGGTCGCGGTAGTTATGGGGACGTAGTCGTCGTCATAGAGAAATTCGCCTATTTTGCATGTTTCGTCAATAGTACATTTTTGGGGGTCGGCGGCAGCGATTGGGTTTGACAAAAGTAGCAAAAAGAGTAGGAGGTTAAAAACTGTGGCAGACTGCTTTATCATTGGTTTTTAACTTAGTCTTGGTCCTTTTGCTTACTTTTTTCTGGAGGTGCTGAAAAGGCGTTACGAAATTCTTTGATTGATTCACCCAGACCTTTGGCAAGTTCTGGTAGTTTTTTCCCGCCGAAAAGAATAATTAGGACAATGGCAATAACAATAATTTCTGTTGTACCCATGACTTGAGTATACAGAATAAATATCAAATATCAAAAGTTAAATATTTACTTTTTATTTATTAAACGGCTATTGAGTCGGTGGTGCGGACTGCTGTTGCAGTATAGCCACTGCTGGTCAGGGAGACGGCGTTGGTCGTAAAAGGTATTATCCCCTTGCGACGGACTTGCGTAGATATGTTGCGATCGGCAATGTAAGTAACACTGGTGCTAATACTGGTTCCCGTGGCAATCGCGTCTATGTAGGGAACGTAGGCGGTGTAGGTGTTGTTGAAAGAAATTGGTAAGGTGTGGAAGGAGTAGTTGTCGCTTACATCCCACTCGTTGTCAGAGCCGCCAGAAAGTGGTGTATGTGTAAAAACATAGTCGTCACCACTAGGGTTTTCGACAGTAATTATTTGAGCCCAAGAACCGTCGGTGGTATTGTTTACCAGATCTCCTGGTTGAATAGTGCTAAGTGAGGCGTTGGTGTCGTAAAACATGCGACCAGTTACATCATCAATGGCGGAAATGATTCCGGTTACTGCTGTACGCAATGCAAAAGTGGCACTGGTCCAGCTGGAATAACGAATATGATACTCAATTGTGCCCGCTTGGTTTCGAATCCGGAGACGACCAGTGCTAGGAGTATCATTTGGAATACTGTTTACTTCAAACGTAGAAATACCTGCGGTGTTGTTGGTATTATGTGATGTCATATAGGTTCTGTTTATGGTGCCGTTAGCGTCGTCGGCGCGAAAAACACTAACTTTGTCACCACTTACGACTCCATTTACGGTGATGGCAACGGTGGAGGGTGGGTTTTGAGTTATTCCTTCGGCATCGATTAGTGATATATCGTTTGAATCGGCGCCCGCCATATTGTAAAGATAGACACCGCGTGCGCCATAAAATTTACCACCAGCAAAAGTACCAAAAGGGCTAACTTTAGTAGCGGTTATTGCTGTTGTTGGGTCGTTTCCGCTATCGTTATCCACAAGGGCGGTGTGTCCGGATGTAACTCCTGTAAGTGTTGTGTTGTCTGTTGGTACTGTACCTCGAACACTTCTTACAACCAAAAAGCCCTCACTACTTCCCTGATCGTGTTTGCTAGTGAGAACACAAGAGAAATTTGTAGCAGTAATTGTTTCGCCTTCAGTGAAGGGATTGTCTTGTGAGCCGGTGTCATAAGGAATGTAATAGTCGCCGGTTGCTATGTATTGTTCGCCAGCAATAGTTTGAGTTCCGGCATCGATATCGCTTGTATATCCACGATGGGTAATATATTTTAATCTTTCGTATACTTGCTCAACGGTAGCGCCATTGCAATTTACGGCAACACTATATGGGCGAGACCCATTGCCATTATTTAGATCGTAATTGGTCCCTCCAAAGGTGACTGTAATTCCGGAACTTGGGGTTGTTGCTGGTCCGACGCTACTAGGAGTTGCGGCAGTGCAGGTAGCATCTCCATCGACACCAGTTGCTAAGACATACTCTTTGACAGTGCCAGTTGAAAAGTTTGTAAGATCACCTACTAAATAGTAGGTTAGCGTGTAGGAAGAGACTGAGGTTAAAATACCTTTGGCGGTAGCAGTTGCCCAGGTGCTACCAACATAAATTCCATTACCAGAATTAAATGTGCCTGAGCCACCGGTACCAATAAATTGGTAGTAGCCAGTGGTGTTATTAACATCTGGTGTGGTACCAAGTGGTACTGGATTGCGACCACCAGCAGAAGCATCGACTAAATAGTGATCGTAAAGTTTGGTATATTGGCGTGAAAAAACAGTAAGATATCCGTAGTCGATAAGTCCAGTGTCATAGTCATCGTCAACCAGAAAGAGACGGTCGAGGTGACCATCGCCCCAAAAAGATGTAATTGCAGAACCGTTTTGGTAGACAAGCATTTTAGTATTACTTTCGACAGTTCCCAGGGAGTAGATATTACTCCAGAGTCGTTCTCCATAAACACTGGTACCTGTTTGAGAATCTGAATGACTATTGCATGTAATAGTTGTGGTACCGGTGCTATTCCAGTCATTAGCACTTGTACCGTCTGTTGGACGAATCCAAAGATAACTGGTTTCTACATAAAGGAGAGTGCCTGTGTCACCGTCTGTAGTATTTGTTATGGTGTTTCCGATATCTCCACTTACAATGTTGCTACCTGTTCGAGGAATGCGAACAATACCGCGGCTACTAGTGCGAGTGGTAATATCTCTTGACCAGTCTTCGGTTTGAATCGAGCCGCCAGTTAAATGTTTTATGCTTTCTGGATCGATAAACCAAGGTTCGAGATCCCCGGTGTCAATTGCACCCAGTGTGTAAACTGTTGGTGTAACTGCCGACATAGGAATTGTGTCGTTGGCATCGTTTTGGGTGCTGACGCTAAAAAGATCCATAAGGGAACTGTATAGCTCATTGACGGTGTTAGTGTTGGTTTCTGGTGCACCAGCTCCGGTCCATTTGATCTGTTTGTGCCCACCAGAATCGCTGGCGTAGTAGACGGTCCAGTTGGTGAGAATTGTGCTTGGCATTTAAGTAGTATGTAGCATGTATTATGTATTGTGCTTTAGGGATTTGATAAGTCCGTTAAGTAATTTACTTATTGTAATTGTTTGAGTTTTTAAGTTGATATATGAATTATTGTCAATGTATTTTAAATCTCTAGCAATAATAATTTGATTTTGGACTTCAGACAAAGATCCGAGTGATATGTGATAAAAATTTAATTTATCTTTTTTTGTTTGTCTTGAAAATCCTTCTGAAATATTTGAAGTTATAGAAACTGTCGTCCTTCTGATTTGATCACTAAGTCCAAATTTTTCAATTGTGGGAAATTTTTGAGTTATTTTGTATATTTCGAGCACTAGTACGTGTCCAGACCTCCATGCGTTTAGATCTATAAAATTTTTAATTTTTTTAGTTATATCGATTTCCATAATACGTGATACATACTACATGCTACAAAATTATCCGGTGGCTATCGTATCAGTAAGCATGGTAATTTGAGCTGTAAAGGCAGTTGAACCTATAGTACCTGTTGCTGAGCTTGAAATATATCGAATAGGATCTAATTTGTGTGTTTCGGCACCAGATGCAGTGAGAGCTTGTTTACCAGTAGCACCTCCGGATATGGCATTGGCAGCAGTATCGTAAAGCATAACTGTATCAGCATCTACGGCATTGATATAAAAAGTTCCTGGTTCTGGTCCAATATCGATCGAACCTCCATTCCTAGAGTAAGTAACGGCGTCACCTGTTTGAAAGTTGTGATTTGAGGAAAAATTAATTTGTTCGGTAGATGACTCGATACCATTTGATGTCGACTCGGAAGTTAAGAAGCTCGCAGTTTCGGTGCTTTGGCGAGCGCGAATGATAATTGCTCCTAGATTGGCTGCTACTGAGGTGGAGACTTGACCTGAAGCGTTGGTGGTGGTGGAGGCAAGAACTACGGTACGCGCAGAGTTATCTTGGAAAATGGCTACTTGAACTCCAGGAATAACATCACCGACCTGGTCTTTGACGGTGATGGTAACAGTAACCGTGTTATTGACGGTAGTGCTAGCACTGGCGCCATTTCTTACGGAAATTGTTCCGGTTCCGGAAGTGGAAACGTTTAAAGTAACGGCACCACCAGAGTTGTTGTAGATAACTTCGTTGCCAGTACTTCCATCTATGGTCGCATAACCAGTAAAGTTATTACTATTAAAGGCGTAGGTTCCGGCGGTGCTGATTTCTAAGGCATGATTGCTACCATCGGAAGTGAATGAACAACCAGAGATCAGACCAGGATTATTGGAAAGAATTGAAGCAGAAGATGTTGAAGAGGCAAAAGTGCAGCCAGTAAAAGTGGCACTATTTTGGGTAATAAGCCCACAGGTTCGGTAGGTACTAGTAGTGATTGTGGAGTTTGAGGCATAGCCAAATGTTCCCATAGAGGTAAAAGTACAACTGGTGATGGTTTGAGTAGCGTTGTCAGTAGTGACCCAACGCCCTAGGGAAACGGTACCCAAGGCGGTGATGTTGACAGCGGAAAGAATGATAGTGCTACCTGACTGTCTTACCTCAAAAGTATTAAAATTGGCTGTTACTTTTTTGGTGTTATCGATAAGAATTGTTTTGTTGGAGTCAGAAAAATAAACGGCAGTTGAATAACCAAAAATTATTAAACCTTTGACTTTAAAACCACCAGCAATGGCCTGAATCAATCCATATCGATTGGTGACACTGTCGTTTGTGGTGGCGTAGCCAGTAAAAGTGGCAGGGTTGCCGGACTCCCCATCGCTAAATCTGGCCTCGCAACGTCCGTACCGAATTGCATCTACACCATGTGGATTACCTTTGGAAATGGCACCAGTAGCGTTAATACCACTGGCAATCCAACGATATGTGCCACCGTTGCCTGTACCAGCTGTGTAATCGGCAGTAACTGTGGGGTTTACAGCTACATTGTTCCATCCGCCGTAAGGATTTGGGGAAAAGTCACTACCACCGACAATCCAACCATTGAAATTGGTAATATCGGCGCCGATGAGGATTCTGAAACCACCAGCAGTTTCTGCAGCCAAACTATTGGGAGCAGAAAAGTATTGCCAAACTAAAATAGCCCCGTCAGTTGGGACAGTGACACCAGATCCGTTATCAACTGCAATTGAGCCTAAGCCGCTTTTAGTCATGGTTGCAGAAGTACACTGGGTGCCTTGGATAAAATAGTCGGTTTCGTTGGTTACTGGGGTACCACCGATGGTGTAAGTGGAGAATTCGCTCCAAGTTCCAGTATTTTCGGCGGTATTTATGTTGCTGAGATCAGTGGTGTATGTTGGGGCGGCCATATTTAGAGATTCATTAATTTGTAGGCTTGATTAACTTTGGTCCAAACTTCTTCCTGTGTTACTCCTTCGGCTAACATAAGATTTTTGGTACTATTTGGCCCTGAGGAGGTTATAACCGAAAATTTGTTTTGCAAGAGTTGCGTTATTTGATTTTTGACCACTTCTTCATTTATAGCATTTGGAAAGTCGGGGTCTATAAGTGCTAAGTAAATAGCACAGTTGGGGAGTTTTTCAAAGACGACATGGCAGTCTTTGGGTTTTAATTTTTTGTCTAAGTTGCCAGTAATATATAGACAATTAAATTTGCGACAAGATAAAGGTCTGTTGGGATAGATGTTACAGCCAACACCTACGGCGCAAAACTGGCACGAGGTATTTAAAGGTTTTTTTAACTCAGGAATTGCCAGTAATTTGCAACACAGGGTGCAGCCATTGCAGGTGTTTTGCATAGAGTAATTCTATTCTAAATTTGAAGCAATACTTGTTCAAGATTTTTAACAAATAATTTTGAGTTGAAGAGAGGGTAGCCTTTTTTGTTTCTGTTTAACTTAGTCTTAAGTTCTTTATGTTTTTGAGGGTTGGTGGCAATGTCGACGGCAAGATTTTGATATTTTTGGAGATTTTTGGTTACGAGTTCTGGTAGTCCTAAGTTAGTTAGAATGCTGGAGCTCATACGAGAGAGAAAGTGTTTGCCGTAAGTGGTTATGACGGGAACACCCGCCCAAAGAAGGTTGGTGGTAGTAGCGCCACCACTATAAATATTGGTATCTAGGGCTAGATCGACGAGTCTGAGCCTGGACAGATGTTTGTCTAGGGGCATTTTGCTAGCAAAAATGAGTCTACTTGATAATAATCCGGAAGCGGTGAAGTATTTGCGAAGATTCTGTTTGGCAATTTCTTGGTTGCAGTAGAGCCAAAGAACGCTATTGGGTACTTTTTTGAGAATGTTGATCCAAACATTAAAGGTTTGCTGGTCAATTTTACTGTGGCGGTTGAAGGAGCCAAAGATAAAAAAGTTTTCTGGTAAACCAAAATCTTTTCTGATAAATTTTTGTTTGGAGACTTTTTGGTGACTGCAGAGCTGGTAGCAATTGGGCATGTAGAGAACTTTTTCGGTGTAATATTTTTTTTCGGATGGTGGAATGACGATTTTATCGGCAATCGTATAGTCAACAAAATTGGCTCCAGTGCTAGCTGGAAAGCCTAAATAATTTATTTGGATGGGGGCGGGCCGGTAGGCCAAAATATCTTGGCGGTGAAAGCCAGTGTAGCCAACTAGGTCGATAAGAATATCTATTTCGTCGCTTCTAATTTGGTCAGCAATTTGCTGGTGGTCGACGTCAAAGAGATCGATAAAGTGTTCGACATTAGTTTCAATGTTTTTTCGGAGTTGGCTCTGGTCGTTGACACCGTAGGAGTAGACAAAAATTTCAAACTTTGTTTTGTCGTGGTAGCGGAAGAGGTCTTTGATTTGGGAAGTGACGGGATGATCGTGGAGGTCGTGTGAGAGATAACCAAGGCGTAATCTTTGGTGGGGTTGGTGACTAATATGTGGGGTGTATTCTTTTTTGATTTTATTGACATAGTTTTGGATAATGCCAGAAACATACTTGGCAATTTTGAGATTTATTTTTGGATCGTCTACTCGCTCTAGATTAGAAAAAAGAGGCTCAATGGTGGTAGAGGTAATGTCTAGTTCTCGGGAGGATATTTGATCTAGTATTTGGCTATAGGTTTTAGCCTTTTCCCAATCACAACTCTTTCGGGAAAGTGAATAGAGAGTTTCGACAACAGATTCTTGATCAGTGCCCAACTCAATGGCTTTTTCTAAAGTGGTAGTTGCTTCCGGAATTTGACCAAGGTTGGCAAGGACTGTACCCAGAGAAGCATAAGCTGGAGCAAAGGTGGGGCTTAGTTCTATAGCTCTTTTTAGGAAATGAGAAGCGGTTTCAAGTTTGCCTAGGGAGGATAAGAGTGAGCCCGTTTGAAAATAAGAGTGGGAGTAGCTGGGGTTTAAAAAAATTGCTTGACGAAAAATATTTTGAGCTTTTTGCAGTTGGTTTTTTTTGACAAGGGCGAGACCAAGATTGAAGAGTGCATCGTGATTGTCTTGGTTTTTTTTGACCATACCCTCGAAGGTTTTTATGCCCAGATCTAGTTGATTGTTTCTTACATAAGTAACGCCTAAGTTGAGGTGAGCTAACTCAAATGTCGGTAGTAGCTTAGCTGCTTTTTTGTAGGCAGCGATGGCTTTGGGGTAAAGTTTTTTTTCACCAAAGACTAAACCGAGGTTGTAGAAACCCTCTGGAGAGTTTGGAAATTGTTTAATGATTTGATGAAGGATCTTTTCGGCGGATTCGAATTTTTTTTCTTGAAAGAGGTTGCCTGCTTTGGTGAGCAGTTCTTCTTCGGCTTTGGTTTTTCCAGGTATCATTTAGGGTGATTATATCTTGTACAATTGAATGTATGGTTTCTGTCCGGCCGAAATTTGTTTTTTTTACACTTTTATTATTTTTAGCAAGTGTTTTACCAGTAAGAGCGGCTGATTCTTGTACAGCCACTGTCAGTCCGGCATCTGTTCAAACTTCAACTGACACAAATTTTAGTTTTTCGGTTACAAATACCGGTACCGATCCAATCACATATGTAAAAATTGTAGCGCCATCTAGTAATATTTCTTTGGAAAACTATGGAGTTTCTGGTTGGAGTATTAATAGTAATAGTTCGTTCGCGGAACTTACAGGGGGATCTGTTGCTTCTGGGTCTGTTTTTAATTTCAACTACCACGGCACTTCTGGAGCGACGGAAGTGGCTTCGGCCGACTGGACAGTTACCACCAACACAGGAGCGGGTGTGGTGCAATGCACGGGCACTTTGGGAACAGCTATTTCTGGGATTGCGGATCGTACTGCTCCAGAAATAACGGACCTGACAGTTTCGGGTATTACCAACAGTAGTGTAACAATAACCTGGACAACCAATGAAGCAGCGACCTCAAATGTAGACTATGGATTGACTGAGGATTATGGAACAGCTGGAGGTGATAACACTTTGGTGACTTCACATTCAGTTGTTTTGACCGGTTTAACAATAAATACGAGTTACTCATTTGCTGTTTATAGCAGTGACTCGGCTGGAAATACCGCCAGGAATGAACAGAATTCATTTACTACCGCATCTGTCTCTAGTTCGGGTACAGTGACGATTACTAATACCGTAACGACGACAACAACAGTGACAAACACAGTAACAAAATTATTGACGGATACGACACCGCCGGTAATACAGATCAAAAATCAAATATCAAAAGTTAAAGAAAATGACTTGGGGGTGTTTGAGAGTGCGCCACTGATTGAAGGAAGTGCCAGTGATGATCGGGGAGTGGCAAAGATAGAATATAGAATTACAAATTACGAGTTAGGGTGGAGTGGAGCCAGTTTGTTGGGGACAGTGGGGGATAAGAAAACTGGTTTTGAGTTTGTGCCGCCGTTGTCACTAGATGGAACTTATACAGTGGAAGTTAGAGCCGTAGATGTTTTTGGTAATAAATCTGTTCCTAAAAAAGTTATGTTTGTAATTGACCGATTGCCACCGACAGTGGGAGGGGTGGTTTTTTCGATTAGAGAAATACTGCTTATGCCAGAGTCAGGAGCGGTAACTACCTTGGAAGGTGAGAAACTTACTGGTATTTTTAAGGAGCTGGGTGGATCAGAGAGCGTTGTAGTTAAAGTTGATGATAAAGAGTTTGTTGCTACAAAAGATAAAAGCACTAGTGTTTGGAGTGTGGAGATTGTTTTGCCGGTTGGGGTGTATAGTAGTCAGATTGAAGCGGTAGATGGCGCTGGTAAGATAGTAAAGAAGAATTGGGTGACTTTTGAAGTGTTGCCTCTTGGTAAAGTAAAACAAAATGAAGCGGAGATTTCTGAGATCGAAGTGAGTTTGTGGCGAAAAAATATCTATGGTTTCTTTGTAAAACAAGAAACAGGCAACAAGCTGGGGTGGGTGGTGACACCGGGAGAATATTTTGTTTCAGGAAAAGTGAGGGGTCAAAAATATGTTTCACAAGTAATGAAGTTTTCTACGTCTGGAGTAATTTCTGGAGTTTGGGAGCTTGGGAAAGGTGTTTGGTGGAACAAGTTATTGCCCTCTGGTAGAGTTTTGGCCAATTACCAACAAACAGTTAAAGTAAAAAACTTGGAGATAAATAATGGTTTGGTTCCGGCTAAGTGGTTTGGGGTAAACAGATTGGTTTATGTAACGACACCTGACTTGCCATACTCCACAGAAGGGCTGCTGATGGCAAGGAAGGAAGCTTTGGACAATGGCATGAATTTGAGTGTGGTTGGTTTGCAGGCTAGTGAGCAGGAAATGGAAATTTGGATGAGGGGTACTAAAGAAGACTACCTTGCTGATTGGGACGGGAAATGGTTGCAGGATGGGAAACTAAAGTTTTTACCGACAAAGTATTACTTGGATACTTTTGGAAAAGTGGTTAATATTAAAGAGGGGGTTTATTAGTAGTATGTAGCATGTATTAAGTATATGGAAAAGTATTTAGTTTTAGAAAATATCCGCTTTGTAATATTGCTTTTTGGAGCACTAACTTTTGGGGGGATGTCTTGGCTTTATTTTGATGCTATTTCGGTAAAGCGACAGTTAAATGTTTGGGCTTCTGGTATTGGTGCTGGTATTTTGGCGATTAGCTTTTTGATGAGTATTTGGGGGACTGAGGTAGCGGAATATACACGATACCTTGGATACTTTGTTTTGGGACTTGGAGTTTGGTTTAAACCGATGTCGAAGAGACCAGGGGGAGACGAGAGTAGCATGCAACAAGTAGCAAGTATTACACAGGGTGAAAGTGTGGCAGGGGAAGAGAGAGGTGTGCAGAATGGAGCAGGTAGTATGGAAGGGTTTACAGTTGAGGAGGTAGTGACAAAGAAAAAAGCAAAGACAAAAAAAAGTAAAATGGGTGCTTGGTGGATAGTATCTTTTGACATTCGAGCTTGGATGTTACCGCTTTTGCCAGGGTGGGTTGGTCTTGGTTACTTTAGACTGGCTACTATTGGACTTGAGAGACATTTGAGCAAACTTGGTTGGGGCATGTTTGCGCTGATGCTTTCTGAGGTTTTGAATATGCATGTTTATTTTCAGAACTGGTCTGATCCAAGAGTCTATTTGGCGGTTTCTAAGTTTGGCTTTATATGGGTGACCCAAAAGATTGTTTTGTTTGTTGGAATCTTGACTATTTCAACCTGGGTATTTTCATATTTACTGAAGCGCTTTGAGACACAACTTACTCTGTTTTTGTGCACGATGACAATATTTGCTTTTGCGGTGGCGACAATTGGTTTTACTTACACAACCGCAGGTAACATCAGAGAAAGGTTTATCGACTATCAAAAAACAACACTAGATTTGTTGCGTTATTCGGAAGAAAGAGTAGCACAAGAAATGATTTTGAGAGGGCGAGACCTTGGTAGCAGGCAATCTGTACTTGACTTGTTTGAAAAAGGGGAACCAGAAGTGGCAAATAAAGATGTTGGTCAACTGCAAAAGAATGGTGACCTGAGCGGGGTTTGGCTTGTGAATGCTCAGGGGACAAAAGTGTTGTCGCTTACTGAAGGTAGTGTTGTTGACTGGAGTGTTTATACAAAAGCCCTAAAAGAAGAAAGCGCCTGGGGTTATGAAATAGAAGGAGGGGTGGTGAGTTTGGCGGTTGCAGTATCGGTAAAAAGCACTGAGAAAACATTGGGAACAATTGTCCTTTCGAGAAAAGTAGATAGTAGTTTCTTACAAAAGATGTCTACTAAGGTTAGAAGCGGTCTGTGGGTCTATAAGCAGAACAAAGTAGTTTCTTCTGCTGACCAGGATGAGAGAGTTCGTTTGCTGGTGGGACAAACTGACAACGCGGAGGAGCTGAATAAAATTGTTTTGGCAAATGGGACTGATTCGGTTAGACAAGGTGTTGAGGTTTTGGGTGAAGTATATATGGGAGTTTGGGGGGCACTGAAAAATGCAAACAGCACGCCCATTGGAAGTCTTGCGGTGGTGTCGCGAGTTGAGGAGTTGTGGAAAGTGGTAGAGGTAGCACTTAAAAAAGACTATCAGTTAGCGGTACTGTCTTTGGTTTTGTCTTTAGTGCCCGCAGTGATGATATCTCGGTACTTTGTGAAACAGTTGGTGTAAGGGTGATTACTTATTTAGACCTTTTGGGAGTTGAATATGGTTGGGAGGAAGTTGGTTCCAAGAGCAATACTCATGTGACCTAGAGCATAAAGAAGATCGACAATATTGCCGTTCCAATATATACCTGCGTTAGTCTGGTAGGCAAAAATAACGTCGGCAAAACCAAGGAAGGCGTAACCAAATACATAGAAAAAAAGGTATCTATAACCGAAGTTTTTTTGAGATCGCATGATAGTGACACCAAAAGCAGTTAGAAGAGAGTCTAATACAGGATAAATGAGGTTGAGAATTATAACTAAAACTGGGGCGCTAAAGTCTATAGACTGATTGCTTAAGAAAATAGTACTAATGGCTGATAAAAAGATAAAAATAAGAAAAGTATTAATAATTGAACCACTAGTCCATTTGACTCCGGTTTGGCGAGTAAGGTAGAAAAGTGAAATAAGGTTGATAGGATAGTACATGATAAAAAACAAGTCAGCGATGCTTGGATAAGGGATTTCGTTGCCGGTAATGTTGTAATAGAACCAGATATAGAGAGCGGCAGCGAAGAGAAGGTTGCTAATTTGAAGCGGAACAATAATAGGTTTTAGTTCTGGGTGTTTTTTGTTGTAGAAAATACCTTGAACAAAGGGAATTATGACAAATAATGTAATGAGGATATTGTAAAAGTAATTTACGAATTCGGTGTTAGTACCAGAAAGGTAAAACCAGACGGTAAGGATAATGTGTAAGAGAAATAAAATTGCGTAAACTAGTAACATATTTTCAGTGTATCATGATTTAAGATATGAAGAAGTTTTGGGATGGTTTATTGGGTTTTGTGGATGTTTTTGTTTTATTTGTGTGTCTTGGTTTGGTTTTTGGGATTTGGTTTTGGGGTGTTAAGCATGACACTACGTCGACAAGTCACCTGTCAGAAAACAGCCGAATAGTTAGAGAGAACTTTGGTGAATATGTGGAGCATATGTTTGACTATGTTGGTGCCGTCAAGGGCTACATCGAAGGTTCTGATGAGGTTACTCAAGAGGAGTTTTCGGTGTTTGTAAAGGCAATGATGGGTGACGGAGAAAGATATAATTCGCTTTTACGATTTGTGGTTTTTCAAAAGGTTAAAAATGGTGATGTAAAAGATTTTGTAAGCGACTTTAAAAAAAGATATGATAGAGACGATTACAAAATCGATATCGTAGATAGTTTTGATCATCAATTTATTTCGGTCAATTCTGTTGATGGGGTTGGAAAGCCTTTTCCGCCTAGCGGTCAAAATTTAAGGAACTTTGAGGATAGAAAAGAGATTTTGGATAAGGTGGACAGAGGGGACAGACGATTTGTTGGTATTATGCAGACAATTAGGAATATTCCTGAGTATTCTGGTAGAGCTGCGACTTTTGGAATGCCGATAGTAAAAAATGGTGAGTTGTGGGGATTTGCCTCTGTTATTGTTTCTATAGATGGACTTGTGGATGAGGTTAACAAATGGCAAAATGATGACGTTTCTTGGACTTGGTCCTGGAATAACCAGTTAATAGCTACTGGTGGTGGTATGGTTATTACAAACAGAAAAGTTTTTGACACTTTTGTTTTGGAAGTTGATAGTGGGCAAAACTTAAAATTTGAGTTTTTGACCAGTAAAGAAGTCTCTGATTATTGGAATTGGGTCTTGGGTCTTGGTGTTTTGATGAGTTTTGTGGTTTATGGTATGGTTTATGCACTTTCTTTGTCGGGAATTAAGACAAAAGAAATGGCTGAAGAGATGACTAAAGATTTGACAAAATTCAAACTGGCTTTGGATAGCAATAATAGTCATGTAATTATTACCGATCCCGAAGGCTTGATTGTTTATGCAAATGATTCGGTTACGAGGTTGACAGGCTATAGTCGGGAAGAAATACTTGGGAAGACACCAAGGATTTGGGGGAGACAGATGCCTGCTGAGTTTTACGAAAAGTTTTGGGATACGATAAAAAACAAGAGACAAGTTTTTAGAGGTGAAGTAACGAATAAAAGGAAGGATGGGAGTTTGTATATTGCAGAAGCAATCGTTTCACCGATTATTTCTAAAGATGATGAGCTGCTGGGGTTTGTGGGGGCTGAATTGGATGTGACCAACAGAAAGAAGAACGAAGCCGATTTGCAAAAGCACACCGAAGAAGTGGAGAAACTAAATGATTTGATGATAGATAGAGAGATGAAAATGATAGAAATGAAAAAGGAGTTGGATGGTTTGCGTGATAAAAATGAGAAACTGAAATGAACTCGAGTCAGGAAACTCAGAACTGGAGAGGTAGTTTTTTGAAGTATGTTTTGTTTTTGGGTTTTGTGATCTTGGTTGGTCTCTCGATAGATTATTGGCTACACGATCAACGGATAATTTCCGAGATTGAACTGGTGGCTGGATTGATGATGTTTGTGGTCTATTTGCTTTTAGTTTTTAAAAAGATAGGATGGAAAGCGGCATCTTACTTTGGATGGACGGGAATATTGTTTATTTTGCTTATGGTTTTGTTATATGGTGGCATAGGTGGTATGGGTGTTATTTGGTGGGGTTTGTTACCAATGCTGTCATTTATGTTTTTTGGAGTCGAGTGGGGTTTGTTTGCAACTCTTTCTGGGTCTTCGATTCCGATTGTGGTGATGATGATTGAGTATGGAGGTGTTGATGTTAGCTATTTTGACATTTTGCAATTAAGGCAGTTAATTTTAATGATTTTTGTTATGGGATCTATCATGAGTTTTTACGAGAGGGCGGTTAAGGTATTAATTAAGAAACTTTCAGATGATACTGAAAGGATAAATTTAGAGGCTGAAGAGAGAATCGCGGTTGAGGAGGAGCTCGCGCAGAAATTACTAGAACTAAACAAGAGAGCGGAAAAAGATGAAAAGGTGCGGATGGCAGTATTGAACATATTAGAAGATGAAAGACAATTAGAGACTCAGTTAAAGAAGGAAAAGGAGGGGGTAGAAAGAAAGGTTGATGAAAGAACGCTAGAGCTAAGTGTTGAGAGGAACAGAATGAAGGCAGTGTTAGATAATTTAGTAAGAGGAATTTTGGTTATTGATAAAAAGAAAAGAACTGTTTTACTAAATAGGAAGATTTTTACCTTGTTAGGTGACCCAAAAGAAATCAATTATAAAGTACTAAGTGAATTCTTTAAGGAGATTAATTTGGATAGGATGGTTGATCAGGTTGAGAAAACCACACAGATGGTTTCAAAAGAAAAGGTTTTAGTAGGATCAAAATTTTTTGATCTTTTCTTGGTACCAGTACCTATGGAAACAGGGGTAAATAACATAGCAATTTTTGTGGAAGATGTAACCTACAGAGTATCGGTAGAGAGATCGAGAGATGAATTTTTTTCGATTGCAAGTCACGAACTACGAACCCCATTGACCGCTATAAGAGGGAATGCGGAAATGATTTTGGATAACTATAAAGACAAGATAAAAGATAAAGAAGTGTTAGAGATGTTGTCTGATATGCACGAGGGGTCTATTCGCTTAATAGAGATAGTCAATGACTTTTTAAACGTAAGCCGTCTAGAGATGGGTAAGATAGATTTTAAGATAGAGAAGATTAATCTGATCGATTTACTAAAAGAGACCATGGAAGAGTTTAGAGTATCGAACTTGAAGCCCAATTTAGACTTAATGGTTAACTATGACAAGAAAGAGTTGTGGGTTATGGCTGATAAGGATCGATTGAAGCAAGTGTTGATTAATATGATTGGAAACGCCTTTAAATTTACAGAAACAGGCGGTGTCTATTTTGAGAAATTTGATTCAAAAGATGGAACGGTTAGTGTCGATGTTAGAGATACTGGTTCCGGTATTGCCGTGGAGCAGCAGCCGTTGCTGTTTAGAAAGTTCCAGCAAGCGGGTGATAGTTTGTATACTAGGGACACTAGTAAGGGCACTGGTTTAGGTCTTTATATATCTAAACTGCTTATTGAAGGTATGAAGGGGAGTATTGGCTTGAGAACTTCGGCGTTAAAAAAGGGGAGTGTCTTTTACTTTAGTTTACCTGTGGCAGAATAGGAGTAAAGGAGATTGATTTTGTATTGTTGATAACTTAGACTATAGAGTATATATGTCAAAGATTTTGATTGTTGAGGATGATCCTCTTATGCAGAGAATGTATCAAAAGGCTTTTTCTTTTGATAAATATGAGGTAGTTGTGGCCGGGGATGGGGTGGAGGGACTGGATAAAGTTCGCTCGGAAAAGCCGACAGTAATTTTGCTAGATGTAATGATGCCGAAGATGAACGGTTTGGAAACTTTGAGTAAAATAAAGGCTGATCCTGAAATAAAATCTATCCCTGTAATTATGCTTACTAATTTGGCGGGTTCTGCTGACGCAGAAAAGGCTTTGGGTCTTGGGGCCGTAAAGTATATCGTGAAGAGTGAGCAAGAGCCAAAAGAGGTGGTTAAAATGGTCAAGGAGATTATTTCCGGGTATACTCGAGATGCAATACCCACTAAGTGAGAAGAAAAAAGACATATTTTTGTTTTTAACGCGTCTGTTATTGTTTGTCTTAATTTTGTTTGTAGTATTTGGACTTCGTTTTTTGTATGTGAATAAATCCAGGTACGACTTGCAAACGGTAGAGCTTGAGAAAGTCAGTGAAGTTAAACAGAAAGACGAAGCGATGCCAGCTGAGGCACCAAAAAGAAAGTTTATCGTAAAAGTGATTAACTCGTCAGGACGGACTGGTTTGGCAGCTAAGACGATAGAGGAGATTAAATCTGCTGGTTTCGAGATTGATTCGTCCACCGGTAATGGAGTGGCTAGATCTGGGAGCAAAATTTCCTTTAAGCAACCTGAGATTGTTAGTTTGGCTATCGGTGACTATCTTAAAAAAAAGCTTCCAACGGCTACGGTAGAGATTAGTTTGACACAGCAAGAGGATATCGTAATAGATTTAGGTAAATAAGCAAAAAAACTCCCCCGGGTGGAGGAGGTTTTTTTAGTCTTTGATGGCTTCTTGAAGTTCCTTGGTTGCTTTTTTGATTTCTTTGCCGGATTGACCAACCTCTTTACCTATTTTAGGAAGAAAGGTTCCGCCGAAGAGCACTAGAAGGACAACAACAATGATCAAGATTTCTGGCCATCCAATGTTACTGAACATATGTTTTTTTAGTTAAATTTTAATTTGCATCTTTATTGTCTTTTGAAGCTTGTTTGTATTCTTTTATTCCTGAAGACATTCCTCTGATAAGCTCAGGAATTTTTTTGGCTCCAAAAAGGGCAAGGATTATAACAGCTATGACAATGATTTCTGTAGTTCCAATTGTAGGCATTTAGGTTTGGTCACCTCCTTCCGATTGCTTTTCGATTTCTGAAAAGGTGTCTTTTTTAATTTGGTTAATGGTTTGGTCAAGTTGATCTTTGGCTTTTTTTAGTTCGTTACCGGATTTACCCAAGTCCCTGGCAATTTCTGGCATTTTTTTGCCACCAAAGAGAAAAACAATAACAAGAATGATAATAAAAATTTCCCCCGTGCCTAAATTGCTGAACATATTATTGGTTTAATAGTAACGCAACTTCAAAGAGAAATAAAGGGGTGATCGTGAGGATACTTAAGGAGAAGATATCGTTTGGGGGTAGGAAGGCCACAATAATGATTAAAACTGCGTAAATATATTTTCTATTTGCTGCTATTGTGGACTTTTTAAGGATCTTTAGTTTAATTAGAATCGTAACTAATATTGGTAATTCAAAAATTATACCAAGACAAACCCCCATAATAATTGTTTGAGAAAAAAAATGACTAATGTCCCAGATGTTGCCTATGTTGAAACTTTGAGCAGTTTGGGCAAATATAGAAATGACAAATTGCATAATATAAACACCGAAAGCGAATCCGGCGAGAAAAAGAATAATGGCGAATGGAACTAAATTAAGGATTTGTTTGTATTCTTCTTTTTTTAGGGCGGGTTTAAGGAAATTTAGCAAAAAGTAAATTATTAAGGGGATGGCGGAAGTTAGCCCAGTGGCGAGACCAGTATTGATAGCTAGGTTGAAAAACTGGTATGGTGAGGTAAGAACCATAGTAATACCCTTGAAGTTAAAAAGGCTAAGGATAAAATCGAGGATTTCGTGGTAGTAGATAAAACCAAGAGTGCCAGAGATGAGCATGCTAATAGCTACTATAAGTAGTTTTTTTTGAAGTTCTTGAAGGTAAGGAAGAAACTTTTCGGTTACTTGTTCTAGTTTGGTTTTGTCTTCTTCGGGCACTCTTATATCGTAGCATGCAGTATGTAGTATGTAGTATGTAGTATGTAGTATGTAGTATGTAGTATGTAAAGAACCGCTTAATACATAATACTTGCTACCAGCTATACTATTTAATGGAGGCGAGAGTTGCTTTTAGTTTGGTGTCTTTGAGGGCACGACCAGTAGTTCCGGAGGTAGTATGGCTACTAATGACTTCATCCCAGACTGCGTCAGCTATCTCGCTAGCAGAAGCGCCTCCCGTAGGAGTTTCAATATAGGAGTCAGTTCCCGAGTCGGTTGTGTTACCAGAAGTGTTGTTGATGATGGTGTTTTGAGAGCGAACTGAGGTCCTGTTGACTCCTGTGCCAATACTAATACCGTAGGCAGTATTTTTGTAGATTAAGCTATTTTCGATAATATTGTCATTAACCGTGGTACCACTTAAGAGAATTCCGTTTTGACAGTTATAAATAATAGCTTTAGAAATTAATGCTTGAGTGGTATTATTACCAAGATTTATGCCGTTACCTTCGCAGTTTTCAATGACAGAAGTAAGCATTCGGAAACGGGCGGAATTGGTTATGGTAACGCCATGGTTTTGGGATGAACCTACCCAACAGTCTCTTGCCAAAATATTATTACCTTCAATAGAGATGGCGTTTTGGGAACCAGTGGCTGCTGTTTGAATATAAAAACCGCTAACTTCCACGTTGTTGGCTGCTATGGTGACCGTGGGGTCGGTAGTAGCGGTGGGAATAAGTTGCATGGAGTTTCCCGGACCTCTTACTTTTAAGTTGTTGGTAGTGATATTGAGTGTTTCAGTACTTGTGCTGGTGCCACCTGATCCGGTAGGTCGACAGAAGATGACATCGTTGTTGCCTGAACTGGTAAGGGCTTGGGTTGCAGCAAAGGTTTTTTTGGCGGTACTGGGAGAGGTGCCGGCATTGGCATCGTTGCCATTGTCCGGATCCCAGTAGTAGGCTGTTCCAAAGGCAGGGTGCATGCTTCGCAAGGTTTCAACTAAATAGACCAAATTAGTGTCTGCTTCTGAGGAAACTAAAGTTGCAGAGGTGGACTGAGCCACAGTAACCTGGGTGTAGGCGGTGGGTGAAATAGGGTTAGCACCAGCCTCACCGACGAAGTTGCCACCCGAAATGGTTACGGAGACGGTCGATGGTCCGGGACGGGCTGCAAAGGCGACTTTCCAACCGTCCAATAGCACGACAGTAATACCGACCCTGACACCACCACCAAGATCTTGTTTACCAAAGGCATCGGCAATTTTGTTGTAGGCGATACCGGGAGCCAAATTTTGCTCAGCAGATCTAATTTCGTCTATTAAAAACTGAACATCCAAAGATGAGTCAGCAATAGGGACGGTAATAATTTTATTGTGAAAGTCAAATAGAAGCGGTGAAGGCATTCCTTATTTTACGTCACAATCGAGTCAGTGGTACGAATGGCCGCAACTGAAAGACCAGAACTGGTGACACTACCAGAAGTTTCGAAAGGCAAGATGCCCTTCTTTCGGACACGGACAAGAACATCACGGTTGCTGGCATAAAGTACGGTTTTGGTAACACTGGTACTGGTAGCAGTTTCATCGATAAACGGAATATAGATAGTATCAGCGTTTTCGTAGTCAACGGGTAAATTGTTAAACGAATAAGCGTCGGAAGTATCCCAATCGTTTTCTGCTCCACCCTGAAGTGGGGTGTGAGTTATTTGGGTGTTACTGTCAACAGTGATGACGTGGGCCCAGCTTCCATCGGTGGTATTTCTGATTAGATCACCTGGTTTAACGACATCTCCAGTGACGAAGGAAGCTCCGGAATCGGTGAGGGTTCTACCGGTAACGTCGGCTGTGGTGGCTGATCCGGTGGGAAAACCACTAAGAAGAGTAAATGTATCACTGGTCCAACTAGAGTAGCGGAAACGATGCTCGGTGTTTTCAGAGTCGTCGACGATGCGGATGACACCGGAGTCAGGTGTGTCCTGGGCAATAGATGGTGTTCCATCTGTTTGAATAGCCGTTTCGCCGATGTCGTTGCTAGTAGCGTGAGATTGGTACATATCTTTTTCAACCAGACTAGAAGTGGTTCTCATGACCGTAACACGGTCACCAGAAACAACAGAAGAGACGGTGATGGTAATACTGGTGTAAGGAGTTCTACCAGTACCATCGCTATCAATGAATTGATACGATTGTGATGCGGCCATACCTTCGATCCAAACACCTTGGGCACCGAAGAGTGTACCTCCAGCGAAGGTTCCGAAAGGAGCGGATTTGACTGGAGTATAACCAGTGTAGGCTTGAATATATTCTTCACCATCTAGTGGGGTGATGACACTGGAGACGACGGTGGACATTTGGAAAGTAGAGTTTTCTTGGGTGATGAACTTGAAATACTCGTAAACATTAGCAAGAGTTCGACCAGCGTTATAAATGCTACCAGCATTGACGATGATGTCATATGGGTAGGCATCTTGCTGGGTAAAGTTTTTAGTCATGGTATGAGCAGAGGTGAGAGTGGAGTTGATGACAGCGGTTTTTGCGGAAATTGCACCCGTGATTGTGTAGGTGTTGATGGTGGTACTACTAACATTGCCAAGGGTAATAGTTCCAGCACCAGTAGTGGTGGTTTGATAAAGAACAATGGCTGATTTTGCGCCAGAGTCCCAAGTAACTTTTTCACCGTAGGTAAACTGACCGGAAATACTACTGTAGGTTGCTGTTCCATTTACAAAGGCGACAGTGATATCATCCCAACCAGAAACTACAGTGGTTGAGGCAGAGCCACAAGTAATTGTTCCAGTGGAAGTGTCTGTAATAGTCTCACCAGAGGAAAAGGCTTTGTAGTAAGCATTTCTGGCTGTACCGATGGCGGAAGTGCTAACGTGGAAAACGTATTTGCTAGTTGCGCCATCGTCTTGGATACCTCGAAGAATGCGCTTTGCACCACTTGTACCTCCAGTACAAACCAAACCAACAGTAAGTTGTGTTCCTTCGGCGCTACTAGTGGTGTAGGTATCCCCTAAGGTGCCATTGACAATAGCGGTAGCACCGGCAGCACTAGATGAGTAAGCTTTAAAGTAGTCAGTGTCAGAAGGAGTGCCTTTAACATTGGTAAGTTTTAGTAAACCAGTTGTTCCCCAGTCGGTAACAGAGACGATTTGTGCAGACCAACCTCCTGCAGTAAAGACGTAGGAGGCGTTGGTTTGTTGAATAACTTGATTAGCAGCAAATGGACCACTGGCCTCGGTATTGTAAAGGAGGTAATAGTCACCGGTTGCATAGTTTAAGTCGGTTGCAGTAGATAAAGGGACAGCGTTTCGTCCTCCAGAAGTAAGGTCAATACTAAAGTGATCATAACTGTTTCCACCTTGACGAGCAAAAACGGTGATACTTGCACCGTCGATTTCGGTGCCCATTTCTTTGACACGAATGAGAACATCGATTTGACCACGGTCCCAGTTGGTAAGGGTACTCCACTCAGAAATAGCAGAGCCGTTTTGGAAAATATAAATTTGAGGATATGGAGTGGTTTGAATTGTACCTAGGGTATAGACGTTGGCCCAAAGATTTTCACCAGAGCTAGCTGCTGCAGTCTGGTCTATGTCCATCGTTCCGCCTGTGGCTGTAATATCTCCACTCGTACTATCAAAACTGTTTGCCTGTGCCGTGCTATCGGGACGGATCCAGATAATATTTCTGGTAGTATCGGCAAAAAGCAAGGTTCCGGCGTCTGAATCGGTGTCGTGAGTGACAGCGCGACCAATGTCGTCGGCTACTGGCTCTGCAGTGGCGGTAGTGTAAGTAACTTGCACTATACCGTTGTTGTCTGTACCAACTTGGACGGCGTCATTTCTAAGCCAACCATCGGTTTTGAGAGCACCGCCGGTGAGATACTTGATGCTAACTTCGTCGATAAACCACTCATTAATTAAAGTGTAGTCGGTTGGTGTTTGAGCGGACATAGGAACTTTGTCGTCCATTTGACCCAACTCGTCGAAAGTGTCCTGAAGATATGAGTAGAGAGCGTTGACAGAGTAAACAGTTTCACCTTTACCTGCGGTTGTAACTGCAAAAGTAAAGGGGGTTGACATGTTACCATCTATGGCATTAGTACAGCTACCTTTGTTTTTATTGGTTATAGTGACTGTGCCGGTAGCATTGGTGACACTAAAATCTTTGCCGTAGTTTGCGGCTTCGATAGCAGCGTCGGTGGCAACACCAACGGCAGTAGCATCGTCGCCAGTGACGATATCAACCATGATACCGGTTTTGCCGGTAAGGGCTGGGTCTGACCCCGATCCGTCTTTTCTGTACCAAACATAATATGTGGTTTCGTCTTTGGCGGAGTAGAGATAGAAATAAGTGGTGTTGGTGATATTGGCAAAAGTATTACAAACCACTGTTTGAACTTCAGCGACGCTGGTGTTGCTGCCACCAATTTCGTCTTTCCAGTTGTGGTGGTAAATTTGCTTTGTAAGGTAGTTTATTGACCAATCGTCAGCTATGGGCATTTTCTTTTAAGATTTAGGTATTTGATATTTATTTATTAACTAAATTTGGCTCTGGACCGCTTAATTTCTTGGACTTTTGCTTTAAGTTCGTTTCCGTCATTGGAACTTATTTTGTTTTTTAGGTTGTTTCTTAAAGAGTTACCGATTTTGTTGTCAGATGGTTTTGTAGTGCTTATTTCTGGTTTGGGATTTATAACGGTTATTTTTTGCTCTCCCTTCTTTTCTGGGTCGGCTTCAATAATTTTGGTTTCACGGATTAAAGGTTTTGGCTTGCCAAATAATGGCTTGCCGTTTTGGAGCTCAGCAATATCTTCTTGGCAGGAGGTAATTTGTTGTTCTATGTCTTGGATTCTCTGTTGATTTGACTCGTCCTCGAGCATTTTTTTGTAGGTGATTATCATGTCCTGGCGCTGTTTGATGGCATTTTGAAAGCTCATAGATTCAATGTACTCAAAAAGAGAGAGGGTGTCAATGCCCTTTATGTAGCATGTAGTAAGTATTGTGTATTATGCGCATAGTACATGCTCATACTACGTACTACTAGCTACGTAATACTAGTCTTTGGTGTACTGGCGAGGAGGGGGCTCGAGCCCAAGGTCTGATTTCATTTTTCTGGCTTTTTCTTCGAACTCTTGGAGCTCTGCTAAAGGAAGGGTGTTACCAACGGCTTTTGGAGTGATGGTGAGGTTTTGAACTATCGTATATTGTGAGAGATGGTTTGGAGGAGTGTCCCAAGGTTTGTCGATTATTAGTTTGTTGTTGGTATTGCTTAGAATTACTCTGGTTTGACCTTCGCCGGGACCGCGGGAGATCCAAAGGTTGTAACCAGCGTAGATATTTTCTTGCCAGTTAACTTTCTCGTCTACCAGATAATTGTCACCAGTAGCGGTACCAGTTCCAGAAACTTCTTCGGCGGATTTTTCTGGGGCATTTGTAAACAGATGTTTTAACTCTGGATTTTTGATCAAAAAATCAGCCAGTGGATACCATTCTTGGCGAGTTGTGTCAGGTCTACTTTTAGAAGCAAAGTTGACTGTGGCATATCCTGGCCATTTTGGGTCGAAGTAGACTTTAAGGCAGTCTCTTTCTTTGTTGTTAATGTCAATTACTTTCATCTGGTTGTGGTTGATCGGTTAGGTCGTCAATTTTGTTTTTTACGACCTGGCTTATGTTTAAGACCAAAAAAACAAGGGCAATGAATATGTAGAAAATGCCCATTACGGCTAGGGAGAGAGACCATTCTAGTGGTGCAAGGGTGGTGCCTGTAGCCACTTCTTGAACGGCATAGAGCTGAGTAAGACCTGATATGAGTAAAGAAATAATGAATTTTGCTCCGTAGCCTTTGTTGAAAAAGTTGAAAATTAGAATTGGAATTAGAGTGAGTCCTATTGACCTTAACAAAATGACGGCGGTACTAAAAGGATATTTGGTTAGAACTTCTGGGGAGAGGTAGTTATAAGGAGTTGCTAGTTTGAGAGCAAGTGGATCAACAACAGCCTCTAGTACGTAGGCTAGTAGTAGTAGCCCTACGATGGTCAGAAAAAAGTATTCTTTTGGTATTTTCATTAAAACAGATTTTATTTTAGATTAGCTAAAAATGCTATTGAAGTAATCATAAGTTAAACTAGCACGATTGGTCCAGTTGGTTGAGAAACTAGTAGTTCCTTTGGTGTAGCGATAAGCTCCTGAGCTGTCTTCACGCATAATGTACCAATTGCCACTTTTTTTGACGAAACCGTAGTAGGCAGGTGAGCTAGTGTCATCAATTTCGGTTATCTTGTAACCGTCCGTTGGGTGGGCTTCTGCGGGGTCGATTTTAACACCAGAACTGTTTTTGATGGAAACAGTGCCTGGTCCAGGAACAGAGCCAAAGAAAGCAGCTTGAGCTTTTTTGGTAAAAAGAGCCATAAAAAGCATAGAGGCACCAGCGGAGCCAATAAGTTTTAAGAAAAGTCTCTTGTCCTGATCAAGAATGCTGCTTGATGAGTTGGTTGTAGTAATTTGAGTTGGAGTTATGTTTATTGGTTTGGGTTTTATGGGAATGCTCTTTTGTTTGGCGAGAACTCTTTTTTTGATTATTTGGCTTAAGAAGTACAAAACAAGTGGTAGGTAGACAAAACTGGTTATAAGGTCCGTATACGACTTTACACTTAATAAGTTTATGATAATGAGAAGACTGCAAATGAAAGCACCGTAGTAGTGGATAATTTGACTATTCTTCATAGTATGAGGTTGATGCTTGTCTGATACATGAGAATGGTAATACTAACAGTCAATAAAAACAAAGTTATAAGAAAAGTCGGCTCAGACTGGGAAAAAAATTCTTTAAAGTCAAATGAATCAAAAAAAATATTGTTTTCTAGTTTGTTTGAAAAAAGTTTTTCGGTTTGGATGATAATCTTTTTAAGGCCAACACTTATAAAGTACAGCGGTATTGGTAAAAAAAGGATAAGGCTTATGTAAGCATTTTTGTTGTTAAGGTTTAGTAGTGTTGAAAAAGTTAGGACGAGGGTTATTAGTCCGCCGACCAAAAATAGTTTGTTGTCTAGATTGTTTTCGGGTTGATTGGTCATTGCCTCTTGGTAAAACCACCATATTGGTAGAGGAGGATTAGGAAAAGTAGATAGGTTATGAGAAGGTTTATAGTGTGTAGCGTTGGAATTTTGGTAAAAAAGAGTTGATTTAGGATTAAACTGATAAGAGCCAGCGCAAGTATAAGTCTACTTACTTGAATAGAAAGGCTGGGTGGGGCAATTTCTACGTAGGCGTCTTCGGCATTTTCTAAGCCTGGGATGGTGTTGTTAGGGTCTAGTTCTTTTAGAGGGTCTTCTGGGAGTTTGGTGCCCAAAAAAGTCTCCAGGGCTTTATGGGTAATAATAAAAGTACCGCGGACATGACCACGAGCAGCACGAATGCGACCTTCATTAAGATATTTATAGGTAGTGTTGGTGGATAACCCTAGAATTTTTGCCGCCTGTTTGACGTTATAGATGTGAGTTGCCATGTTGTAAATTCATTCTAGCAAAAAAAGGGAAGGGTGCCGAGGACAAGATTCGAACTTGTGTAGGCTTGCGCCGCGAGTTTTACAGACTCGTGTATTTGTCCACTCTACCACCTCGGCATGGAGCCGTCATTGGGTCTCGAACCCAACACCTCGTTCTTACCAAGAACGTGCTCTGCCAGATGAGCTATGACGGCTAAAACAGGCAACGAACCTGTTTATTTTAACTTAAACAGAGCTATTTGACTACCAAAACGAAATTGGCTACTATTGTAACTATGACAAAAAAAATGGGGGTACTAGCGGGTGTAGGGATGGTGGTTGCAGCTTTGACTTTCTCTGGTTGTGAGCTAGTAAAGGGTGAGAATTCTGTAACGGTTGACATGACCGAAAATGAGGAAAGGCCCGGAGTAACACTCACGGGGACAGTTGTGCAGGCATCTGGTAAATTCTTTCTACAGACTGGTGGTAGGGATACCGAGATAACCAGTAGAAGAATAGATTTAATGCCACACGTAGGAAAGAGCGTAGAAGTTCATGGTGAATTTAGTGGTACGACACTATACCTAGATTCTATTAAGTGAAGTTATTTCTTGGTTGGTTGATAGAGAACCTCTTTGGTTTTGCTGTTGATCTGGTAAATGAGTTTTTCAGTGCCAGAGGTGAGAGATATCTGCCAAATATTAATATTGCCTGATTGGATAAACTGGGCGCTAGCTGGAAGTTCTTTGCAGTTCTGGTCTGGATAAGTTTTACTGCAAAGGTCGGTAGCTATTTTGCGAGCTTCCTCAAAATCTATACCCAATTTGTTACCAAGAACTTGATCGTTTAGTGAGGGAATATCGTTATCCGGATTAACATAGACTGCGTTGGTTTTGATTTCGGACTCGTTTTTGCTATCTATGGTGACGTAGAAATATTTTTTGGTGGTTAAATCTTTTCGGAAAAAGTATTTTATGAGGTAGTTGTCCAAATCGTGACCGTTTTCGACTTTTATAAGTAGGAGTTGGGCATTTGCTTCGTGGTTGAGTCCTATTTTTAGGGCTTGTGGAGCCAGACTAATAGGGATAATTTTTCCGGCAGAAGTTGTTGCCTGTGGAGTTATTGATATTGTTGGAGTAAGAGATGGGGTGGCGGTAGGACTTGCAGTGGGAGTGGGAGAAGGTATTTCAATTATTGTGGTGGTTGGGGTGGGAGTTATAGTTGTTTTCTGCTGTTCTAAGGTTTTTGTTAGGTCAGTTAATTGTTTGCGAAGTACTGCGGACTGGGAGTACATAAAGATTGAAGCTGAAATACCTACACCAGCCAAAAGTAGAAGAATGATGGTTAACAGAGAAGAGGTTGGGGTTTTGGGCAGATCAGTTGGTATCGTTGCTGGTTGAGGCTCTGGTTTTGGTGTAAAGATCGGTTCTGGTGGTGTAATTGGGGTTGGGGGAGTTACTGGAGTTGGAGGCAGTGGGTCGGCATCTTTGTTTTTGAAGTCGTTAAAGGGGGTACTTGGGATTTTGGGGGTGGTTGAATTGTCTGTGGCGGTAGTGAAAGTGGGGAGTTCGTCTGGAGTTTCTTCGAATTCTGGCTCTGGAGGAGTTGGCAAGTTGACAGGGGGTAGATTGGGTACAGTGGATGACCCAAAAGGATCTTGGTTGTTTGTAGAAGAGGGTGGTTTGGGAAAGCTACCAAAATCGTCGTTTGCCATGTTGAATTTAGTATGGCAAATATTGATACTTGTGTCAAGAAAAATCGATATGTGGTTCGGTTGGTATTGTATAATATAGGATTGAAGATCTTTTACATAAGGAGAAGGAATGAGAAACTTTGTTTTAGTTGGCGTGTCAGTTTTGCTTATATCACTAACTTTTGTAATAACACTTGGGCTTTGGCCGGTGGCTGTTTTTTGGGCCAATGTTGGGTTGTTTCTGATTGCGCTTGTGAGTGTACTGGTTCTTGTTGTGTTTGTTCCCTATTGGTTGATAAATTTTTTACACAATTCCCTGGGTTTTGGCTTGGGTGTGTCCTTGTTTGCTAGCTCG
>Ga0208375_1000889_pt1 | contig 37545 bp, 50 predicted proteins | sample RifOxyD1_FD_184038 | JGI IMG/M metagenome (GOLD analysis project Ga0208375, IMG submission 184038) | Soil microbial communities from Rifle, Colorado - Rifle Oxygen_injection D1 (SPAdes) | ecosystem: Environmental > Terrestrial > Deep subsurface > Rock core/Sediment | place: Rifle, Colorado... | reverse complement strand
CTTGTTACTTGTGTACCGCCGGGAGATCCCCGCAAATCCAAAAGACTTATTGTTCGTGCTAGAATTGTTACTCCGGAGGCAAAAAATGCGAATACTCGGAATTGATTACGGAAGAAGAAAAATAGGATTGGCGATTGCGGATGGGCCGCTTGCGGAGCCATTGAAGATATTAAGATATAACGATATTAAGATATTAAGCGAGGAACTAGAAAAGATTATCAATAAAGAGAAAATAGAAAAGGTGGTTGTCGGAATTTCGGAAGGACAAATGGCCGACGAAACAAAAAAATTTATATCTGTCATAAGTCATAAGTTATCAGTCCAAATTGAGACTTTTGACGAAACCCTGACAACCCATGAAGCCCAGGAACTTTCGATAAAGGCGAATATTAAAAGGAAAAGAAGAAAAGAGCTTGAAGATGCGTATGCAGCTTGCGTTATGCTACAATCATACTTAGAGATTAACTATGTTTAAGAACGTAATTGCACCGATTCAGGCTTGGCTTTTGTCTCAAGCAAGATGCGTAGGATGCGGGATCCCGCTCTCACAGGCTAAGGTGAGCGGGGAAAAAGTAACTTGTAAATGTGGCAGAATCTACATACACGACTCCAAAGCTAGGAAATATAGACGTGCCCTTCTCGAAGAAGTCTAAGAAATGAAGCAAACCCTAATTGTTATTGTCCTTTTGATAGCTTCGGTTTCATCAGCACTCGGTTGGTTTTATTTAAATTCAAAATCAAGATCCCCCCAAGAGACTAAAGCGCAGGATTTTTTGGTTGTTAAGGGTTCTTCCGCATCTGCAATTGGCGACAAACTCGAAAAAGAAGGACTCATAAAAAGCAGCCTTGCATTTAAAATTTACGTCCAAGCAACCGGAAAACAAAAATCAATTTTGGCGGGTGAATACCGTCTTTTACCAAGCTATTCCTTATTTAAAGTAGTCGGTCAGTTAGAAAAAGGTCCTTTGGAGGTTTGGGTGACAATTCCTGAAGGATTAAGGAAAGAAGAAATAGCCGAAAAATTCATAAACACTCTTGGGAAAAAGGAAGATGTAGCTGCCACCTTTAGACAGGAATTTCTAAGTGAGACAAAATCAAAAGAGGGGTTTCTTTTTCCCGAAACCTATCTTTTCCCGAAAGATGCGTCAGCTTCGGCCGTTTCCGCAAAATTACTTGCCACTTTTGATAAAAAAGTAGATTCAAAGATGAAGGAAGATGCAAAAAGTTCCGGCTATACTCTTTCGCAACTTATCACACTAGCCTCAATTATTGAAAGAGAAACAAAAACTCCCCAAGAAAGACCGGTAGTTTCCGGCATTCTTTTTAAAAGACTTGCGAATAGATGGCCGCTTCAGGTAGATGCGGCGCTGCAGTACGCCGTGGCGAGTGCAAAGTGCAGAGTGCAAAGTGCAGAGTGCAAATGGTGGGAATCTCTTACGAAAGATGATTTGGAAGTAGCTTCCCCCTATAATACTTATAAATATTCCGGACTTCCCCCTGCTCCAATCGCCAATCCCGGCCTTTCATCAATTTCTGCCGTGATTTACCCCGAAGAATCGCCCTATTGGTTTTATCTTCATGATGCAGACGGAAAAATCCATTATGCCAAAACCATCGAGGAACACAACGAAAACATAAGAATCTATTTGGACAAATAGGGTCTGCGGGACATTCAGTTTACATGAATGTCCCTTGACAAATAAGTTTTCTTTTATATAATCCTTTTAGGCGTACAAAAGTACGCTATTCTCGCATCTATCGTGCGGGACTTTTCTGTGTCAAGGACCTGATGGCGGCCAAAACACTAAATCCACGTCTAAATTTTGGTAAAATAGAGAAAAATCTACCACACCTTGATCTTTCTTTAATACAGAAAGAATCTTGGGATTGGTTTTTGACACAAGGAATTGCGATTGAATTAACCGAGGTGTCGCCAATTAACGACTTTACAGGAAAGAATTGGCAACTAGCCTTGGGAGAACATACCCTCGGTTCCCCATCCATCTCTCCCAGAGTCGCCTACGAAAAAGGAATTACCTACTCCTCACCACTAAAAATAAAAGCAACCTTAATTAGCAAAAGAACCGGCAAAGAAGTAAGTCAGGAAGTATTTTTGGGCGATCTTCCTCAAATGACTTCGCGCGGAACTTTTATCATAAACGGGATAGAACGGGCAGTAATTAATCAGATAGTACGAAGCCCGGGAGTTTATTTCTCGGGAGAATTGGATCCCTCTTCGGGGCGCATGCTTTATAAGGCAGAAGTTCGCCCCCTGCATGGGTCATGGCTTGAGTTTGAGGTTGGGAAAAATGATCTTATTGCAGCAAGAATCGATAGGCGCAGAAAAGTTTTAGCAACTACTTTACTTCGCGCAATGGGAGTTACTTCGGATAATGAGATATTGAGCCAATTTGCCGAGGTTGACAAAGACAAAGACCATAAATACATAGCAAGAAGTCTTGAAAAAGATTCCACCAAGACACAAGAAGAAGCGCTTTTGGAAATTTATAGAAAGTTAAGGCCCGGGGAACCTGCAGTCTTAGAAAACGCCGAAGCTCTTTTTAATTCGCTGTTCTTTGAGGCTAGGCGTTATGATATGGGCAGAGTCGGCCGTTACAAAATAAATAAAAGACTTTCCTTGAATCTTCCGAATGAGAAATCAACTTGGGTTTTGACCAAACAGGATGTAATTGGAGCTTTGAGATATCTAATTAGTTTGCAGAACGGGGTCGGTCGGGTTGATGATATAGACCATTTGGCAAATAGAAGGCTAAGGAGGGTTGGAGAATTGGTTGCTACAAATGCTTTTAGAATTGGCCTTTTGAGGCTTGAAAGAAGTGTCAAGGAAAAAATGAGTCTGATTTCCCCGGATGATAAGCCACTTCCTGCAAACCTCATAAATGCAAGACCGCTTATTGCCTCACTAAATGAATTTTTTAGATCTAACCAGCTTTCGACAATTTTAGACGACACAAACCCCTTGGCAGAAATAGATAATCTAAGAAGAGTTTCGGTCTTAGGTCCCGGCGGAATAAACAGAGAAAGAGCCTCATTTTCAGTTCGTGACGTCAATTCCTCCCAGTACGGGAAAATCGACCCCGTCAGATCTCCCGAGGGGCCTAATATCGGACTTGTTACTTACCTTGCGTTATATGCAAAGGTTAATGAATTTGGATTTATTGAGGCCCCTTATAGGAAAGTGGAAAAAATAAAAAGAGGCAGGAAAACTTTTATGAAGGTAAGCGACGAGGTAACATATTTAACAGCTGATGATGAGGAAGAATACCACATTACCCATTCCGGCGTTAATGTTGATTCAAAGGGCCATCTGACGGACGACAGGGTTCCCTTCAGATATAAAGGGGCTTTTACAGAAGGACCAGTTGCCCTTGTTGATTATATTGACGTAACCCCCCGGCAGGTAGTTGGAGCATCCGCTTCTCTTATTCCATTCTTGGCCCACGATGAAGGAAACAGGGCCTTGATGGGCTCTAACATGCAATGTCAGGCTGTTCCTTTGGTAAACCCCGAATCGCCAATTATCGGGACAGGGATGGAGGCAGAAATTGCAAAAGGGATGGGAAGGGTGATAACCGCAAAACACGCAGGTACTATCATTTATATTGACGCAGACAAAATAGGAGTGAAGTTGGCCAAACTACAAGAAGTTGGAGTAAATGAGGATATTGAGGTGGCAGACGGCGGAAGGACCGAAATTTATCATCTAACCAAATTCAAAAGGACCGCACACTCGACTTGCTACAACCAGAGAGTGGTCGTTTCAGTCGGCCAAAAAGTTAAAGAAGAAGATATTTTGGCAGATGGGCCTGCCGTTGAGGGCGGCGAGCTTTCTTTGGGAAGAAATTTAGTTATTGCCTACACTTCCTTTGGAGGATATGGATTTGAAGATGCAATTTTGGTTTCGGACAGGCTGGTTAGGGAAGACCTTCTTACCTCAATTCATATTGAAGAATACGAAGCAGATTTGGTTGATACGAAGTTGGGCCCGGAGGAGCTTACTCGTGACATTCCCAATGTTGCCGAAATGGAACTTGCCAATTTGGCGGAAGACGGAATTGTAGTAATAGGAGCAGAGGTTGGGCCAAACGATATTTTGGTCGGAAAAATTGCACCTAAGGGCGAAACCGAACTGACCGCAGAAGAGAGGCTACTTAGGGCCATTTTTGGAGAGAAAGCGCGAGAGGTTAGAGACACTTCCTTAAGGGTTCCCCATGGAGAAAAGGGAATTGTGGTTGACGTTATGATTCTGGATAAAAATAAGGGCGATGAATTGGGCCCCGGGGTAATTAAAAGAGTGATTGTGAAGGTTGCACAAATTAGAAAAATCACAGTTGGAGACAAGGTGGCGGGAAGACACGGAAATAAAGGAGTCATTGCGAAGATTATGCCTATTGCCGATATGCCATATTTGAGTGACGGAACAGCGGTTGATATTATTATTTCTCCCCTTTCGGTTTTGGCACGTATGAATTTGGGGCAGCTTTTAGAATGTCACCTTGGTTGGGCTTTGTCCAAAAAGGGCCAAAAAGCTTCTCTTCCGGTATTTGACAAAATCGGCGAAGAGGTAGTTGAAAAAGAGCTTCAAAAACAGGGACTTCCAATTTCCGGTAAAGCCAGACTTTTTGACGGAAGGACCGGGGAGGCTTTCAAGGAAGATACGGTAGTTGGAATTAGTTACATCATGAAATTAACCCACATGGTTGAGGACAAGACCCACGCTCGCTCAACCGGTCCATACTCGCTTGTTACCCAGCAACCTCTGGGAGGAAAAGCCCAAATGGGAGGCCAAAGATTGGGAGAAATGGAAGTCTGGGGTCTGGAGGCACATAGGGCTGCCTATGTTCTTCAAGAAATGCTTACCATTAAATCCGATGACGTTTTGGGCCGAGCCCGAGCATTTGAGGCCATAGTAAAGGGTGTGGATATTCCCGAGGCCACGGTTCCAGAGAGCTTTAAGGTATTGGTAAGAGAACTTAATTCTTTGGGGCTAACCATCGAGGCAAGGGGAGCTGTTGTTGTTAAGGACGAGGAAGGGGTCGAAACCAAAGAGGGTGAAGAGTTGGCCAAAGCAGCCGGTGCCGAAGTGGTTGCGACGGAAGAGTTGGTTAAGCCGGAAGGACCTATGGAGGTGGAGCAAATAAAATGACCAAATTCCAAATAACAAATCTCAATTGTTTGGAACTTGATGCTTGTATTTTGGAATTTTAAAACTATGGAACCATTAGGAGATCTAAAAACATTAGCAGATTTTAAAAGCCTTGTAATAAGGCTTGCTTCTCCAGATGATATTCGAAGGTGGAGTCGGGGCGAGGTTACAAAGCCCGAGACGATCAACTATAGAACCCTAAAGCCCGAAAAGGATGGACTTTTTGATGAAAGAATTTTTGGTCCTACCAAAGACTGGGAGTGTTACTGCGGAAAATACAAAAGAATTAGATATAAAGGGGTAGTCTGTGACAAGTGCGGAGTAGAAGTTACCCAATCAAGGGTCAGACGCGAGCGCATGGGTCATATTACTTTGGCAACGCCGGCTGTCCACGTTTGGTTTTTTAAGGGTGCTCCAAGTAAAATTTCTCTTATCTTGGGAGTGGCGCCTCGCGCCATTGAGCAGGTTGTCTACTTTGCAAAATATCTTGTTGTCGATGTAGACGAAAAAGGAAGAAAAGAGGGAATTAAGGTTTTAGAAGGAGTAAGAGACGGAAGACTTAAAGAACTCAAAGAGGGATTTAAGGGGCGAAAAGACGTTTTGCTTAGTGAGTCCAACCAGGCAAAAGAGAAAATTAAGGAAAAAATTAAAGATAAAGAGCAATCAGCACTCGCCGTAGCCGAGATTGATTTGGACCAAAGAAAAAAAGAGGCGGCACTTAACGAAGAAGAGAAAAGCACGTTTGATAAAACAAGCCAAATTTTTGACAATTTAATTTCTCTAGTTCGATCGGTTAAAGTGCTTTCTGTAATTTCCGAAGAGGAGTTTGATGAGCTTTCGTTCCACGGAGCATCTGACTTTATGGACACCAAAATGGGAGCGGATGCGATTCTGACAGCTGTTGAGAAAGTTAACTTGGAAGAACTTGCAGTTTCTTTGAGGACGGAAATCGATGAGACCAAAGGAACAAGTGCACGTTTTATTAAGTTGGCCAAAAGACTGAAATTGGTCGACGGTTTAAGGAGAGCAAAAATTGATCCCCCTTGGATGATTTTAAGAGTTTTGCCGGTTCTACCTCCGGATCTTAGGCCTATGGTTCAGCTTTCCGGAGGACGTTTTGCAACCAGCGACTTAAATGATCTGTATAGAAGAGTTATTAATAGAAACAATCGTCTTAAGCATCTAATAGGTCTTGGCGCTCCGGAAATTATTTTAAGAAATGAAAAGAGAATGCTGCAGGAGTCGGTTGATTCTTTGATTGATGCTTCCCAAAGAAAAGCAGTAAGACGGGGGCGCGGCAAGCAAACCTTAAGATCACTTTCTGATATGTTGAGAGGAAAACAGGGCAGATTCAGGCAAAATCTTTTAGGAAAACGCGTTGATTATTCGGGAAGAAGTGTAATTATAGTCGGACCTGAACTTAAGCTTACACAATGCGGGCTTCCAAAAGAAATGGCACTGGAGATGTTTAAGCCGTTTGTTTTAAGAGAGATGATAATTCGCGGTATTGCCCCGAACGTCAAAAGCGCCAAAAACATGCTCGAAAGAAGACCGCCCGAAGTTTTTGACATCTTAGAGGAAATAACCAAGGACCACCCGGTGATTCTCAATCGTGCACCGACTCTTCACAAACTTTCAATTCAGGCTTTTTATCCGGTTCTTATCGAGGGAAGTGCTATCAGACTTCATCCGGCGGTTTGTTCAGGTTTTGGTGCCGATTTTGACGGAGACCAAATGGCAGTTCATGTGCCTTTGTCTAAAAAGGCTGTTGAAGAAGCAAGAACTCTAATGCTTCCGGAGAATAATCTTTTAAGGCCAGCAGACGGTTCGCCAGTTTCAACTCCGGCTGCAAAAGAAATGGCCTTGGGGGTTTATTATCTAACCAGCGAAGATACAAGAATTAGCCCATGTAAGTCTATATTTTCCGATAAAGAAGAAGCAATTTTTGCCCATCAAGCCGGGAAAATTGAACTAAGACAGAAAATTACAATTAGAAAAGAGGCAAGAAAGATTGAAACTACGGTCGGTAGGATTTTGTTCAATGAAGTACTTCCCAAAGATTTTGAATTTGTCAACGAAGCAGCTACCTCTTCGGTAATTAAGAGCCTTTTTACAAAGGCATATAACTCAATTAAACCTCGGGAGGTTGTGGAAATGATTGATGCAATAAAAGACTTAGGATTTTCGGCAGGTACCATTTCTGGCCTTTCCTTTGGGATTTCCGACGCGAGTATATTGCCCCAGAAAGCAAAGTTGTTAAAAGAAGCGGAAGGAAAAATCACGGAAATTGAACATAATTTCACACAAGGACTCATAACTGCCGAGGAAAAACGCAGACTTTCCCAGGAGGTTTGGATTGACGTAACCGAAGATCTTGCCGATAAAACTTGGGAGGCCTTGGATGCGAATTCGCCTATAAGAGTTGTTATTGATGCAAAAGTGGGACGCGCTTCCCGCGACCAGGTCAAGCAGCTCGCAGCGATAAGAGGGCTTGTTGTTGACCCCCTTGGAAAGATTGTAGAACTTCCAATTAAATCTAATTTTAGAGAAGGTCTTTCAGTTTTTGAATATGTGACAAGTTCAAGAGGTTCAAGAAAGGGTTTAACCGATACAGCCATTAAGACCGCCGATGCAGGCTATTTAACTCGCAGGCTTGTTGATGTGGCCCATGACGTTATTGTTAGACTTCATGATTGCGGCACAAAAGAAGGAATAACCATTAAACGCGGGCAGCGAGCAGCCAATATTGCTATGAGAGTTTTTGGAAGGATTGCGACCAAGGACGTTGTAAGTAAAAAGGGAGTCAATGTAATTGTAGCCAAGGGAGAAGTAATTACCGAAAGCGCGGCTTTAGAAATTGAAAAAGAAGGGATTGACGAAGTTTCGGTTCGTTCTCCGCTTGCCTGCTCTTCCAGATATGGAATTTGCCAAGCTTGCTACGGCTGGGATCTTTCAAATAAAAAGATGGTTGAGATTGGCACGCCGGTTGGTGTAGTTGCCGCCCAATCAATTGGAGAACCAGGAACCCAGCTTACTCTTAAAACTAAACATTCAGGAGGAATTGTCGGACTTGATGTGACCCAGGGACTTCCAAGGGTTGAGGAGCTTTTCGAATCCAGAGTGCCAAAGGTTTTATCTCCATTGTCTGAAATATCCGGCAAGGCTGTTATCAGCGATACGGACGAGGGTTGGAAGGTAAAAATTGTGAGCGTAAGTACCAAACCGAAAGAAGAGAGGGAATATTTAATTCCCAAGACAATAAAATTGGCTATTTCTGACGGAGAATTGGTTGAGGCAGGAGGTGCCTTAGCTGTCGGAAGTTTGGACGTAAAAGAGATTCTTTCCATAAGGGGCCTGAAAGAAGCACAGGAGTATTTGGTAGTCGAAATTCAGAGGGTTTATGAAAGTCAGGGAATTCCAATAAACGATAAACACTGCGAGGTTATTGTAAGGAAGATGAGCGATGAGGTGAGGATTGTAACTTCCGGAGATACTCCGTTTTTGCCCGGGGATATTGTCGAAAAAGCAATTTTTGAAGAAGAAAGTGAGAAAGTTTTGGCTGCGGGAGGGGAGCCGGCAAGTGCTCAACAGGTAATTTTGGGAATAACAAGACGCGCTCTTTATACAGAATCTTGGCTTTCTGCTGCTTCATTCGAACAAACTACGGACGTTTTGACAAATTCAGCTCTTGCCGCAAAGGAGGATAGGCTTATGGGGCTTAAGGAAAATGTTATAATCGGGCGTCTAATACCGGTTACTCCCGATCGGGCAGTGTTACAGCCGGAACTCAATATATAAAATATGCCGACAACATCGCAATTAATCAGAAAAGGCAGAAAAACAATCAAGAAAAAAACCAAAACGGTTTCTTTGAGGCGTTGGTTTAATGCCAAAGACAGGAAGTTTAGCGAATTTTCCTCTCCTCTTAAAAGGGGAGTTGTTTTATCTGTCAGAACCATGACCCCCAAAAAGCCTAATTCGGCACTTCGAAAAGTGGCTCGTGTCAGGCTTTCAAATAAGCAGGAAATTACTGCTTATATTCCCGGAGAAGGGCACGAACTTGCTGAACATTCAATTGTTTTGGTTAGAGGCGGACGGGTCAAGGACTTGCCTGGAGTAAAATACCACGTTGTTCGGGGAAAATATGACACAACCGGTGTGGTCGGCAGAAAGACCGCAAGAAGCAGGTATGGAACAAAGGCGAGCGGAATTTCCGTAAAAGCGCAACCGGCAAGCCCGGCCCCTACCCAAGGAACACCCGCATAAAACCATGGCAAGACGCGGACAGACAAAACCAAGAGAAGCCATCAAAGATCCTTTTTATGGGAGTGAACTTGTTACTAAACTTATAAATAGGAGCATGAAAGACGGGAAAAAGTCTGTGGCAGAAAAAGAAATTTATGGCGCTTTTGAGATTATAAAAGAAAAGGCCAAAGAAGACCCATTGAACGTTTTTAACCAGGCTATTGAGAATATAAAGCCGACAATGGAAGTTAGACCCCGAAGAGTTGGGGGGGCTGCCTACCAAGTTCCCATAAGCGTTCGCGGACCAAGGCGAGAATCTTTGGGGATTCGGTGGCTAATTTTTGCGGCACGGTCCCGGTCAAATTCCGAATACCACACTTTTGCCGAAAAACTTGCGACAGAGATAATGGATGCGGCAAAAGGTGAAGGAGCAGCAGTTAAAAAACGACAGGATATGGAGCGTGTCGCCGAAGCCAATAGAGCTTTCGCGCACTTTAGATGGTGAAATAATAATTGTATGGATATATTTTTATTGTTAATTGTTTTAGTCATTGTTGTTGCATTAGTTATCTTCTATTTTCTCACCAGACGAAAACAAATCTGAGAATATTCATAGTTTTATACTTCAACGATTCGAATCGTTGAAGTGGAGATGATAAAACTAAAGTGGTTCTTCTCTTTTCCATCGAGCTTGCCTTCGACTTTTGTGCCATTCTCCCCTGCTTACTCCTTTAGGTGGAAGTGGTGTTAAGATTTCTAAAAGCTCCGACAAGGAATTTTTAACATTTTTCTTAAAAATAATTTTCTGAAGAGTTTTCCTGAATCCTTCTCCCTGTAATGCTAGTACTGCATGTATTTTTGCTATTGTCCCCAAGCTTACTCGGAGTGCTTTTTTAATTTCGTCATAAGTATACTTGCCCTGGAGTAAAAGGTATGCGACTCCGATTCTTTTTGCGAGCATCACTTTTTCTTGTGGCGAAAGAAGATCGTTTAGAAATGAAACAACATCTTCTGTCTGATTAATATTTTTGATGGAGTTAATAAAAATATCGTAAAGCTTGTTTTCTACGATTTCTTCGTTAGGATGTTTTGAAATCCTCGACATAATTCATACTACAACAATTCGAATCGTTAGAGTAAAATATTTGCTGATTTTCTGTTGCACAAGTAGGAACAAATTGATATAATTCTTATGAGGAAGCAAAAGCTTCCGATTTTTTGTGTAGAATAGATATATGGCAGAAGTAACAAGGAAAAAGGCAGCGATGGTTATGACGGTTACAAAGGGCCGTGAGGTTCCACTGGACGCAATCCGAAATATTGGGATTATTGCCCATATTGACGCAGGTAAAACCACAACAACCGAAAGAATTCTTTTTGAAACAGGTAAAACTTATAAGCAGGGCTCGGTTGACGAAGGAACAACCGTTACCGACTGGATGGCGCAGGAAAGAGAGCGGGGAATAACAATTGTTTCTGCGGCAATTACAACTTTCTGGGATTTAAAAAATGCTTCTTCGGTGACTTCTGGTCACTATCGAATTAATATTATTGATACTCCCGGCCATATTGATTTCACCGCTGAAGTTGAAAGGTCCCTTCGCGTTTTGGACGGAGCAGTCATGGTTTTTGACGGTCGAACTGGAGTTGAGAGCCAATCCGAAACCGTATGGCGACAGGCCGATAAGTACCACGTCCCCCGAATCTGTGTTCTTAATAAGCTTAATTTAATTGGCGCCGATTTTGCCGGAAGCATAAAAAGCATTCATGAACGCCTTGGTGCAAACGCCAGCCCGGTTGTTATTCCAATCGGACTTGAACATGCCCACCATGGAGTCGTTGACCTTGTGAAAATGAAGGCATTTACAATAAAAAGTGTTGACGACAATGCCCTTACCGAAGAAGAGATCCCGGGCGAGCTTTTGGAAGATGCCAAGAAGTATAGAGCCGAACTTATAGAAAAAGTGGCAGAATTTGACGATGAGGCCCTGAATAAATATTTAGAAGGACAAGAACTTGACGAGGTGCTGCTTAAGAAAGCAATAAGAAAAGGAGTGACCAAGGGTGCATTTTTCCCGATTTTTGGGGGAGACAATAGAACCGCCGAGGTCCACTTACTTTTGGATGGGGTTTTGGAATATCTCCCCTCCCCTTTGGATTTGCCGGCCGTGGAAGGAGTGAATCCTAAATCTGGGGAAAAAGAGATACGAGAGCGGAAAAATGAGGCCCCGCTTTCCGCGCTTGCCTTTAAGGTTATGACCGACCCGCACGTTGGAAGATTAGTTTATTTGAGAATTTATTCAGGGAAAATTTCGGCGGGCCAGCAGGTTTTTAATGCAACGCGGCAAATTACAGAAAGAATTGGAAAATTGGTACTTCTTCACGCCGACCAAAGGGAACTTATAGATTCCGCCTTTGCGGGAGAAATTGTTGCCGCAGTTGGAATTAAAGATACCACAACCGGAGATACTATTTGTGACCTCGGCCATCCGATTACTCTTGAGTCGATCTCATTTCCCGAACCGGTTATTTCTTTGGCAATTGAGCCGGCCACAAAGAGTGATCAGGAGAAAATGGGAATTGCGCTTAATAAACTTTCTGACGAGGACCCGACTTTTAGAATCAAATCAAATCCGGAAACAGGCCAAACAATAATTTCCGGAATGGGAGAGCTTCAGCTTGAAGTTTTGGTTGATAGAATGAAGAGAGAGTTTGGGGTGGTTGCGACAACCGGAGCTCCGCAGGTTGCTTATAAAGAAACAATTAAGAAAATTGCCCAAGGAGAAGGGAAATATATTCGTCAAACTGGCGGTCGGGGCCAATATGGTCACTGTTTGCTTCGTATTGAGCCGAAAGGCCGAGGGGAAGGTTTTGAGTTCAAAAGCGAAATTAAAGGAGGCTCAATTCCGTCTGAATTTATTCCCCCAATCGAAAAGGGAGTTAAGGAAAAAATGGAAAACGGTATTTTGGCCGGGTTCCCCATGGTGGATATGAAAGTTGCAGTCTATGACGGAAGCTTCCACGATGTTGATTCAAGCGAAATTGCATTCAAAATTGCAGGGTCATTGGCTTTGGAAGAGGCTGCAAGGCATGCCGACATGATTCTTCTTGAGCCTATTATGAAGGTTGAGGTTAGCACCCCGGAGGAATTTATGGGAGATGTAATCGGAGATTTATCTTCAAAAAGGGCCCAGATTTTAGGAACCGAGAAGCGCGGAGTAATGACTGTAATTAATGCAACCGCCCCTCTGGAAGAACTTTCAGGCTATGCAACTAAACTTAGGTCGATTTCTCAAGGAAGAGCAAGCTATTACATGGAGCCTTCGCATTATGAAGAGGTCCCCAAAAATATTGCGGAGGGCATTGTTGCCAAGAGCGGGAAAGTGCCGGTTTCGGCTTAACCCTTGACCCCATACTGCACTTACTTGCTCCCGAATACTACGTGTTCGCGTCGCAAGGGCGTGAGTACGGGGCAGGCACATAACTCTTGACAGTGGTATATAGGCTTACTATAATACGGTGCAGATAGGGCCTTATGCCCTATTTAGTTTTGTAAAGGTAGTAAGAATCTGTTAAAATAATAATATGGCAGGCGAAGCAAAACAAAAATACGAAAGAACCAAACCGCACATAAATATCGGTACCATCGGTCACGTTGACCATGGAAAAACTACGTTAACTGCGGCAATTACCTCTGTTTTATCCAAGCAGCCCGGAAGCAAAACTAAGGCTTACAGGTTTGACGAGATTGACAATGCCCCTGAAGAAAAAGAGCGCGGAGTCACAATTAACATTACCCACGTTGAGTACGAGACAGAAAAAAGGCACTATGCCCACATTGATGCTCCGGGACACCAAGATTACATCAAAAACATGATTACAGGTGCGGCCCAAATGGACGGGGCAATTTTGGTAATCTCTGCAGCCGACGGACCCATGCCTCAAACCAGAGAGCACGTAATTTTAGCCAGACAAGTTAATGTTCCGGCGATAGTTGTTTTTCTTAATAAAGTCGACACAGTTGATGATCCGGAAATTATTGACTTGGTCGAGGCAGATGTCAGAGATCTTCTTAAAAAGTACGAATATCCGGGAGATGAGGTTCCGGTAATTCGGGGAAGTGCACTTAAAGCTCTTGAAGGTGACGCTGCGGCTGAAAAGCAAGTTTTGGAACTTATGAAAGCGGTGGACGAGTATATTCCAACCCCCAAGCGCGACACCGAAAAGCCTTTCCTTCTTCCGATTGAAGACGTTTTTGCTATCAAAGGCCGGGGAACAGTTGTAACCGGTAGAGTTGAGCGTGGAAGCCTTAAGATTAACGAAGAAGTTGAAATCGTGGGACTTCGCGAAACAAAGAAAGTTGTTGTTACCGGACTTGAGATGTTCAGAAAGACCCTTGATGAAACAATTGCGGGAGATAATGTCGGGGTTTTGTTAAGAGGAATTGAAAAAGATGACGTCGAGCGCGGCCAAATTTTGGCTAAACCGGGTTCAATTACGCCCCACACAGAATTTGAAGCTGAAGTTTATATTCTTTCCAAAGAAGAAGGCGGCCGCCACACACCCTTCTTTACGGGTTACAAACCGCAATTTTTTGTAAGAACCGCAGACGTAACCGGTGAAGTTACCCTTCCGGAAGGAATTGAAATGGTTATGCCGGGCGATAATGCCAAAATGAAAATCAAACTTATTCAACCGGTTGCAATGGAAGAAGGTTTGAGGTTTGCAATTCGTGAGGGTGGCAGCACGGTTGGTGCTGGAGTTATCACGAAAATAATAGCGTAGTTTAGCACTTTAACGGGTAAAACTTATGCCAGTAGGAAGACTAAGAGTCAAGCTAAAAAGTTATGACCACAGAGTCATAGACGAGGCGGCAGCCAAGATTCTAGATACCGCCTTAGCTACTGGTGCAAAAATAGTAGGCCCCATTCCCCTTCCAACAAAAAGAACGATAATGGCAGTTAAGGAGTCTCCTTTTATTTACAAAGACGCCCAGGAACACTACGAAATGTTAGTCCATAAAAGACTAATTGACATCATCGACCCCTCCGAGCGAACCATAGACTCTCTTAGTAATCTCGACCTTCCCGCAGGTGTCTCCATTGAGATAAAGATGTAAGGTTTTCAATGACAGAAATTAAGCATACTTCAAAACAACTTATTGAGGCGGGAATTATGCCAGAAGCGATCGAGACGGCAATAGGCATAGAATCTTGGCTTGATGCCCATCCAGAACAAACTCTTACTCCTTATGGGCATGGGATTGGAATGTTGGGACAGGCCATCCTTAACGGAGAAAATACGCCGATTGAGGAGCAAATAGCAGAGTTAAGGGAAAATGCACGGCTACTGATACAAAAGTATGGAGATCACATAATAGAATTTATGAATCCGGAGCTGCGGAAGACACTTGGTTTAGATGAACAACAGAAGTAAATTTGTTTCTCGAGCTGGAGAAAAACTTCGGTTTGCGCTTACTTCATTCAAAATTTCCGTTAAAGATAAAGTTTGTGCGGATTTTGGTTCTTCAACAGGCGGATTTGTCGATTGCCTTCTCCAAAACGGGGCCAAAAAGGTTTATGCGGTTGAAGTTGGATATGGAACTTTGGACTGGAAATTAAGAAACGACCCTCGTGTGGTTGTTATGGAGCGGACTAATGCCATGCACGTCACTTTGCCCGAGAAAGTTGATTTAATTTCAATTGACGTTGGTTGGACAAAGCAAAGAATGATAATTCCCAATGCTTTGGCAAATCTCAAAGAAAGCGGAATTATTGTTTCTTTGATCAAACCTCAATATGAAGCCGGACCGAAATATATAAAGAAGGGTAAGTTACAGGTAGAACTGATAACTCAAGTAGTTGAGGAGACTAAAAAAGAAATCGAAGAAACGGGCGGGAAAGTGCTTCAAGTTATTGAATCGCCAATTTTAGGTGAAAAAGGTGGAAATAAGGAGTTTCTTGCTTTTGTCAGAGCGCTTGCGTAGCTTCATTCCTCTCTGTTATAATTGCTTCATCGTGGAGGTGGTAATTTCAATTAACCACTGATAGTTAGCGGGATGGCCGAATTTAAAGGTGCCTCCGGCACCTTTTTTTGTGGGTAAAGACATGATTAATACAATTTTAGGTTCAAAAGGAAAAATGGGTCAAACCTTTGTTGAAGGCCGTAGGGTTTCTGTGACTGAAATTTTAGCAGGCCCATGCATAGTAACCCAAATTAAAAAAGCAGAAAAGGACGGCTATTGGGCTATTCAACTCGGATTCGGAGAAAGAAAAATTAAGAACACTTCAAAAGCACTTCAAGGACACCTTAAAAAAACGCTAAAACTCCAAGATTCAAAAACTCAAAAATTTCCAAGATACCTAAGAGAAGTAAGAGTAGACAAAGAGCCGGAATATAAAGTCGGAGATGAAATTAAAGCCTCCGACATTTTTCGTGTCGGGGACTATATTTCGACTTCCGCAACCTCAAAAGGCAAGGGCTTTGCCGGAGTTGTCAAAAGATGGCATTTCGCCGGAGGTCCAAGAACCCACGGCCAGAGTGACCGAGAGCGTGCTCCGGGTTCAATTGGCCAGGGAACTACTCCGGGACGGGTTTTTAAAGGAAAACATATGGCAGGTAGGATGGGGTCAGATAAAGTGACTATCAAAAATCTCCAGATTGTTTCTGTCGAGCCCGATAAGGGCGAAATTAAGGTTTCCGGTCCTATTCCCGGAAAGACCGGATCCTTGGTTGTTATTAAGAAAATTTCGGAAGGAAAACTTGAAGGAGCCATTGAGGTTGTCGCCCAGGTAGTCGAAGGTGCCGGAGCCGAAGCCAAAACGGAGGAGGTTAAAACCAGCAATGCTTAAAGTTAATTCATATACAGTCAAGGGAGTTAAACAGCCAGTTTTTACTCTACCTAAGATTTTTGAGGCAAAAGGAAATCCCAGACTTTTGGCCCAGGCAATTCGTGTTTATGAAGATAGAACCCACGCGGGTTTGGCCAAGGTCAAAACCAGAGCAGAGGTTAATCGGACAAAAAAGAAAGTTTATAAGCAAAAAGGAACCGGAGGGGCAAGACACGGAAGCCGCTCCGCTCCAATTTATGTAGGCGGAGGAGTTGCCCATGGACCAAAGGGAATAAAGAGACAACTTTCTCTTCCCAGAAGTCTGCGCCTGAAAGCCTTATCTGTCATTATTTCTTCAAAGGTTAAAAATGGAGAAATTGTGGTTGTCGATGGAATTTCTAAACTAAATAAAACCAAAGATGCAAATAATTTACTTAATAAATTGAGCAAAGAAGGTGTTAAAAAATTTACATTTGTTTTAGACGAGAAAAATTTAGGATTGAAGAAAGTTTTAAGAAACTTAAAAAATGTCAACTTAATACCAGGTAAAAATTTAAATGCATACGAAGCGTTTTTGGGAGGACTTTTGGTTTTTGATAAAGAAATATTTGCTAAGAATAAAAAATGAGAATTACACCCGTTCTAACAGAGAAAAGTCTAAAGGAGGCAAAGCGTGGTTTTTATACCTTTTGGGTAGAGAAGAATTTAGACAAAGGCGAAATTAAGAATTTGGTTAATAAAGTTTATGACGTCCATGTTGTTGCAGTTCGTACAATTAACTATAAAGCAAGTGTAAGAAAAAACTTTCGGGGCCAGAAAGTACGACACGCAGCACTTAAAAAGGCGATGGTCACATTGTCCGTGAAAGAAAAAATAGAAGCTTTTGAGGAGAAATCAAAATGAATTTAAAATCCATACTGCCTAAAAATTCTGGAAGAAGTAAAGGAACAGTTACTGTCAGACACCAGGGGGGAAGACAGAAGAGATTTTTGCGCGAAATTGATTTTAAGCGTGATAAAAAAGACGTTTGGGGGAAAGTTGAGTCAATAGAATATGACCCAAACCGAAGTTGTGAAATTGCCCTGGTTATTTATGAGGATGGGGAAAGGCGATATATTTTAGCACCCGATGGACTTGCCGTTGGTGCAAAGGTTATCTCATCAGCCCAAGCCCCCATAGAGAAAGGAAATGTCCTGCCTTTAGGCAAAATTCCTGTTGGAACACAAATTCACAATCTCGAAATTACTCCCGGCAAGGGCGGGCAAATGGTTAAAAGTGCGGGGAGCGTTGCGACACTTCAAGGGAAGGAAGAAAACCTGCCTAGCGGTAAGGCTGGTTATGTTTTAGTCAAACTTCCTTCGGGAGAAATAAGAAGATTTAAGCCGGCATGTTTGGCCACAATAGGCCAACTTGGGAGAATAGAGAAAAAAACTGAAAGACTTGGACTTGCGGGTCGAAAGCGGAGAATGGGAATAAGGCCGACTGTTCGGGGTGTGGCCATGCATCCCAATGCCCATCCCCACGGAGGTGGAGAAGGAAGAAGCTCGGTTGGGCTTAAATACCCAAAAACTCCATGGGGAAAACCTGCTGTTGGAAAGACTAGACGAAAAAGAAAATATTCAGACCATTTGATAGTAGAAGGGAGAAAATTGGGACCCCATCATTAGGGCGCTCCATCATTAATATGTCAAGATCATCTAAAAAAGGACCATATGTTGATACACGCCTTTCGAAAAAGGTTGAGTCAGGTATGGGGACTAAAGAGAATCCGATTAAAACCTGGTCGAGAGCATGCCGGATTCCCCCGGAATTTGTCGGAAAATATTTCCAGGTCCATAACGGCAGGATTTTTATAGATGTTTATATAAGTGAGGACATGGTTGGCCACGCCTTAGGCGAATTTGCCCCGACCAGAACATTTAGAGGACACGGAGAAATTGTAAAGCGTACGTTAGAAAAGACCTAAAAATGGATATAATTGCGACACAAAAGTTTTTGTTTGGAAGTCCTAAAAAAATTAGGGCAGTTGCGTATGTGGCAAAAAAAATGAAACCCTTGGAGGCTATTGCCAAATTGCCATTTACCGGCAAAAGTGCGGCACTGCCTTTGATAAAAGTAATAAAAACTGCAATCGCGAATGCCAAAAACGCGGGAATTTCTGATGCCGACTTGATTTTTAAAGAAATTCAGATTGGTCAAGGCCCGAGTTTAAAAAGGGGCCAGCCTGTTTCGAGGGGCCAGTGGCATTCTATTAAAAAAAGGATGAGCCACATAAGAGTCGTATTAACAACTACAAGTGAAAAGGGAATAACCGGCTCTGCCGTAAAAGTGCAAAGTTCAAAGTTGGAAACAAAGAAGGGAGAAAAAAATGGGACAAAAAATTAATCCAATAGGAATGAGAATCGGAAGTTTTTTGCCATGGAAATCCCGTTGGTTTTCCGAAGATAGAACTTTTAAAAAATATCTGATTGAAGACATTAAAATAAGGGGCGCTCTTTTTGAGAAACTTAAACTTGCAGGGATTACCGATGTAGAGATTGAACGACTTCCTAAAAGTATGGTTATTTATTTGACTGTTTCCAGACCCGGAGTAGTTATCGGCCGGGGCGGGACCGGCATTGAAGATGTTAAGCGTTTTATAGTAAAAATGCTTTCGGTGACCAAGGGGAAACAAACTCACGATTTGAAAATTGATTTAAAGGTTGGCGAGGTTAAAAATCCCGAACTTTCCGCTTATCTTGTGGCAGGAAGAATTGTCGGAGAGCTTGAAAGAAGAATGCCCCACAGGCGCGTAATCAATCGCGCAATGGAGAGAGTTATGGCGTCGGGGGCACGGGGCATTAAAGTTGTTTTGTCGGGGAGAATTGAGGGAGCAGAAATTTCAAGAGTTGAAAAATATCATATGGGTTCTGTTCCAACACAGACCTTAAGAGAAAATATTGATTATGCCCAAGTCCCCGCTCTTGGCAAAAGAGGCTATGTTGGGGTCAAAGTTTGGATACACAGGAAAGAGGAAGAATAACGACAATGTTGCAACCTAAAAGAAGAAAATATATTAAAGATTTTAGAGGTAAAATGCGCGGAGTTACTACCCGCGGTGCTACTTTAGCCTTTGGTGAATATGGGTTAAAATCGCAAGGCAGGTGCTGGCTGTCCGCTAGCCAAATTGAAGCAGCCAGAAGAACGATAACCCACAACCTTAAAAAAGGCGGGCGTGTTTGGGTAAGGGTATTTCCGGACAAGCCGGTAACCAGTAGGCCAGCCGGAAAACGTATGGGTGGAGGCAAGGGTGATATAGACAGATATGTTGCTGTTGTTACCCCTGGTAGGATTTTATTTGAAGTTGCGGGTGCAGCAAAAGAATTTGTCGAGACGGCATTTTCTCGCGCCTCGGCAAAATTGCCGATTAAAACCAAAGTAATTTCCAAAGAGGAGGAAGTATAAGCATAGCTTGCTGCTTCGCAGTAAGCATAGCTTGAAATCAAGCAAGGAAGAAAAAATATTATGAAGAAAAAGGAACTTTTCAATCTAAGACAAAAAACCGCCAAAGAGTTATTTGATGAGATTGATAAAAAAAGGATGAGTTTAATCAAAGAAAGAAAAAATTTAAAAAAGGCAAGGGGCCTTGCGAAAGATATTGCACAAATTGCAACAATAATAAAAGAAAAATGAAAATTTTTACAGGAGAGGTTATCGCAAAAAAAATGGACAAAACCGCGACGGTGGCTGTGGAAAGGGTAATTGTGCATCCTGTTTACAAAAAAAGATTGAAAAGGATTAAAAAATATCACGTTCACGATGAGATTGGGACAAAAGAGGGGGATAGGGTCAAGTTTGTTGCCACGAAGCCAATAAGTAAACTGAAAAAATGGAAGATTTTAGAAATAGTTGGGGGTAAATTATGATTCAACTAAGAAGTATTTTAACGCCGGCAGATAATTCGGGAGCAAAAGCTCTCGCGGTAATTGGAGTGCCGGGGAGAATCGGCAAAGTTGCCTCCTTGGGAGATGTTATTTTATGTGTGGTAAGGGGAGCAGACCCGGCTGGCGTAGTTACCGATCACGAAAAGGTGAATGTTCTTATTGTGAGGACCAGAAAAGAAGTAAAACGACAAGATGGGACATATGTGAGGTTTGATGATAATGCCGGGGTTGTCATTGATAAAAATGGTTTACCCCGCGGAACCAGAATTTTGGGGCCGATCGCAAGAGAGATAAAAGAGGTTGGCTATAACAAAATCGCATCATTAAGTCGGGAGGTAGTATGAAGAAATTTCCAATTTCGAAAAAGTTTCGAAAAGGGGATTTGGTAAAGATTACAGCGGGAAAGGACAAAGGGAGAGAGGGGAAGATTGAAAAAATTTTTCCCAAGGAGGGCAGTGTTTTAATTCCCTCGGTAAACCTTTACAAGAAGCACGTCAAAAGTTTTGAGGGCCAAAAAGGAGGGGTATACAATCTCCCCAGGGCTCTTCCTTTTTCCAAAATTGCCTTAATTTGCCCTAAATGCAAAAAGCCAACAAGAGTTGCCTTTAGAATTTTGGCTAAAGAAAAGGTAAGAATTTGTGCAAAATGTAGAAAGGAAATTGATGCTTAAATCAAGGCTTAAAGAAAAATACAAAAAAGAGATTATGCCGCTGCTTAAAGATGAGTTTGAAATCAAAAATACTATGTCTCTTCCCAGAGTCGAAAAAATAGTTATTAATATGGGTGTTGGAGAAATGATTAAAAATAAGGAGCTTGGGGCAAATATTGCCAAAGATTTAGCTCTTATCTCCGGACAAGCTCCTTCCTTAAGACGTGCCAAAGTTTCGATTGCAGCTTTTGGTTTAAGACGGGGAATGCCGGTCGGTTTTTCTGTGACTTTGAGGGGCGTAAGGATGTATGATTTTTTGGACAAGCTTATATCTTTAGTTTTACCCAGACTCCGGGATTTTAGGGGAGTTAAAACAAACTCTTTTGATAAAAGCGGCAATTACACTTTGGGTTTTTCAGAGCACACTGTTTTTCCTGAAATAGATGCATCAAAGGCTGCGCAGCCAAGAGGTTTCGAAGTTGTCATTGTTATAAACTCTGGTAATATTGAAAAATCAAAAAGACTTTTGGAACTTTTGGGAATGCCCTTTACCAAGGATGACTTGGCTCAGGGTAAACCAATTAAAGGAAAGGAGAAAAGTTCAGGGTAACTTGCCCTGAGCGAAGCCGAAGGATGTCGACAACCGCAAAAGAAGTTAGAGAGCTTAAAAAGTTAAAGTATAAAATACGATATAGAAATAGATGTGCCCTTTGTGGAAGAAGCAGGGGTTATATGAGAAAATTTGGTCTTTGCAGATTATGTTTCAGAAAATACGCCTTAAATGGTGAAATTCCGGGCGTCAGAAAGGCATCATGGTAATGCTTAACTATCCGGTTGGAGATTTTATTATACGTGTCAAAAATGCAGCCTTAGCACGCAAAAAGGAGGTTTTCGCTGGAAATACAAAAATTGTTAAACAAGTTGCGCTGGCCTTAAAGAAAATGGGCTATCTTGATGAGGTAGAGCAAGTGGATAGGCGCCTGAAGGTCCTGTTATCTTTCAGGAAGAAAGAACCTGTCCTTATAGATGCAAAATTGATATCAAAACCAGGATTAAGAGTTTATATGGGAGCTTTGGAGCTTGAAAAGAAACGGGGACGATCTATTTACATAGTTTCGACCCCCAAAGGCGTAATTTCAGGCAAAGATGCAGTTGCCGCAAGAAGCGGTGGGGAGGTTATCGCCGAAGTTTGGTAGTTCGGTAAACTCACTATGAGCAAAATTGGAAAGGCACCAATCAAAATTCCGGAAGGCGTAACCGTTGAGATATCGGAGAGGACAGTTACCGTGGCGGGTTCCAAGGGAACTTTGTTCAGAAAAATACACCCGACAACCAAAGTCAAAATAGAAGGCGGAGAGATTCTTGTTTCTTCCAATGCGAAAGACAAGGTCGGCCACTCAATTTATGGAACAACAAGGGCTCTAATTGCAAATATGGTTAAGGGAGTAAATGTTGGTTGGACTAAAGAGTTGGAGCTGGTTGGTACAGGATTTAAGGCTGAAGTTTCAGGCAATGATTTGATTTTGACCGTCGGTTACTCGCACCCTGTTAAAATAGAAGCACCCGAGGGCATAAGTTTCAAGGTTGAAAAAACGATAATTTCAGTTTCCGGATGCGACCGTGAAGTGGTCGGTCAAATTGCGGCAAATATACGGGAAGTAAGACCCCCGGAACCATATAAGGGAAAAGGAATAAAATATAGGGATGAAGTTATAAGAAGAAAGCCGGGTAAAGCCGCCAAGGCAGTTGGAGCACCGGCGTAAGCTTAAAGAAATATATGAATAAGGTAAAAGATAGAAGATTTTTACAAAGAAGAAAAAGAACTAGGGCTAAGGTTTTTGGAACCCAAGTGCGACCGAGGATTTCGGTATTTCGGTCCAATAAATATATTTATGCCCAAGTGATTAATGATGAGAAAGGTCAGACATTGGCTTCTGCTAAAGCAGACGGAACCGAAGCGTTTTCGGTGGGAGAGGCCTTGGCTAAGAAAGCAAAAGCCAAAAAAATAACAAAAGTTGTTTTTGATAAAGGTGGATACAAATATCATGGACAGGTTAAGGCTGTTGCCGAAGGCGCAAGAAAAGGGGGCTTGGAATTTTGATGCAGAACTTCTCTAGAAATAGATTTTCAGGCGGATCAGGCGGCGGATTTGGGGGAGATAAGGAATTTTCCGAAACCGTCGTCCAAATCAATAGAATTTCAAAAAAGACCAAGGGCGGAAACCAAATGCGTTTTTCTGCTTTGGTAGTTGTGGGAGATAAGAAAGGGAAAGTCGGCGTTGGTCTTTCTAAAGCTGCCGACGTAAGGGGAGCTATCAAGAAGGCGATAGAGGCGGCAAAAAGAAGATTGATTGTTGTTCCATTAAGGGGTACAACCATTGGTTATTCGGTAAAAGAGAAGTTTTCCGCAGCAAAGGTATTAATAAAACCCGCCCCGCCCGGGTCCGGAATTATTGCCGGGGGCCCTGTGCGCATAGTTTTGGAAGCAGCTGGAATTAAAGACGCATCGGGAAAAATACTGGGAACAAAAAACAAGATTTCAAATGTTTATGCGACGCTTGCGGCGCTTGAGACAGTTTCTAAATATGCTAAATCTTCCTAAAGTAGTTACAAAAAGAAAAAAGAGGCTCGGCCGTGGCTACGGAAGTGGCAAGGGCGGTCATACCGTGGGGAGAGGCCAAAAGGGGCAAAAAACCAGAGCTAAAATAGGAGTACTTTTTGAGGGTATAAAGGTTAAGAAGTCTCTTTTGAAAAAACTCCCTCTAAGACGAGGCAAGGATAAGTTTAAGGCTAGAAATAAACCTTTGATTGTTAAATTATCTTATTTAAATCTTCTTGCATCTGGGACAAAGGTAGATATACCTACTCTTATTAAAGAAAAAATTATAGACGCTGCCGACGCTAAGGAGTATGGGGTAAAGATTTTGGGTGGCGGGGAAGTCACAAAGAAGTTCACAATTTCTGTTCCTATTTCAAAATCCGCTGCAAAGGTTGTCGAAAAAGCAGGCGGGAAAATAGCTAAAATTTAACATGTTATCTAAAATTGCCCAATTTTTTGCAAAATCGATAAAATCTCCGGACGTAAGGAAGAAAATTTTGGTCACCGCGTTAATTCTTTTGGTTTTCAGACTTATTGCCCATATTCCTGCTTCCGGAATTGACAGGGGTAATCTTCAGGCCCTTTTTTCGGGAAGCCCGCTTCTATCACTTTTGGATGTTTTTTCTGGCGGAACTCTGGCCAATTTTTCAATTATGGCTCTTGGACTTAATCCATATATCAACGCGTCAATAATTTTTCAACTTCTTACTTATGTTATTCCTTCTTTAGAAGAATTGTCCAAGGAGGGCGAGTATGGTCAGGAAAAAATAAATCAATATACAAGACTTTTGACCGTTCCTCTTGCTGCTTTTCAGGCCTTTGGAATGTATTCTCTTTTAAAATCTCAGTCAATAATTGCCGAGGTTTCCCCGCTTGCTCTTCTTTCTTTGGTTCTGACCATGACAGCCGGGACTATTTTAGCCGTTTGGTTGGGAGAACTTATTAGCGAGTATGGACTGGGCAATGGCGTATCGGTTCTTATTTTCGCAGGAATAGTATCCAGACTTCCTATTTCTTTGGGACAATCTATATCTGTCGTGACCCAAGAAGATGTTCTAAAAATTATAGTCTTTTTGGTACTGTCTGTGATAATTGTTGCCTTGGTGGTTTTTATGAATGAGGCAACCAGACAGATTCCGGTAAATTACGCAAGGCGTGCAAAGGCTGCCGTGGGGACCTCTGAGGTCCCTTTTTCAACCTATCTTCCCCTAAGACTCAATCAGGCAGGCGTAATTCCCATAATTTTTGCAGTTTCTTTGGTTCTTTTACCTTCTTTGGTTAGTCAATTTTTATCTGGTTTGGGAGATTCTCAAATTGTGGCAATTGCAAGAAATGTTGCATCTTACCTTGATCCCCAAACATTTACCTACAATTTAGTTTATTTTCTTTTGATTATTGGCTTTACCTATTTTTATACGGCAGTAGTATTCAATCCACAAAAAATTTCCGAAAATCTTCAGAAAAACGGCGGTTTCATCCCGGGAATAAGACCGGGAACTCAAACTGCAAATTATCTCGCGGATGTTCTTAATAAAATTACGTTAGTTGGCGCAGTTTTTCTTGGATTTATTGCAGTTCTTCCTTCTTTTTTCCAAAGTTTCATAGGAATTGCCAATCTTGCAATTGGCGGAACCGGAATTTTGATAGTAGTTTCGGTAGTTTTGGAAATCACCAGAAATCTTGAGGCCCAACTTGTTATGAGAAAGTATGAGGGATTCGGAGGATGAACATAGTAGTCATGGGTCCTGTCGGGTCTGGAAAATCAACACAAGCCCAACTTCTTGCAAGCAACTTGGGCATTTCGCTTTTTAACGCAGGGGATCTTCTGCATTTTCTAAGTATGGAAGACACCAAGGAAGGAAAAGAAATTCAAAGAGCTATGAAGACGGGGGCGTTGGTAGACGACAAACTTGTGCTTAGCCATGTAGAAGCACATTTAAAAGGAGAAGAACATAAAAACGGTGTTATTATAGACGGTTTTCCTAGAAGCCTTTCGCAAGCCGAAAATTTTTCATTTCCAATTGATAAAGTAATTTATCTTAAGGTAAGCGATAGAGTAAACAAGGAAAGACTACTAAAGCGGGAAAGAAACGACGACACTTCGGAAATAATCGATAAGCGTCTTAATCTTTATCACAAAGAAACAGAACCAATACTTAATTACTATCGGAAAAAAGGAGTCTTGATAGAAATTGACGGCGAAAGGCCCGTAAGTATTATTTTCGAGGATATAAAAAGGGAAATGGGGATTTGAATGGATAAATTCAGAATCAAAACCCCTGCAGAGATTAAAATAATGGCCGAAGGAGGAAAAAAATTGGCGAAAATTAAAAACGAGCTCGCCAAAGAAGTAAAAGAGGGCGTTTCGGCTGAGCAGATAGAGGCGAAGGCGAACAGTTTAATTAAACGAAGTGGCGGAAAAGCATCTTTTAAAATGGTTCCGGGATATCAGTGGGCAACTTGTGTCAACATGAATGAAGGCTTGGTTCACGGTATTCCCAAAAAAGACGTGGTTTTCAAAAAAGGAGACGTGGTTTCCGTAGACGTCGGCCTTTATTACAAAGGTTTTCATACAGACACTTCATTGACTGTGGCAATTAAGCCGGACGCACGCGTCAAGAAGTTTCTCGAAGTGGGAAAATCTGCGCTTAAAAACGCCATAACTAAGGCCAAAGTCGGAGCCAGAATTTACGATATTTCAAGGGCGATAGAAGACGAAGTTACAAAGGGCGGTTTTTCAGCCATAAAAGTTCTGGTTGGACACGGCGTGGGGAAAAATCTTCATGAGGAGCCGCAAATTCCGTGTTTTACTTTTGGAAAATATGAAGAAAGCCCCAAAATAATTCCCGGAATGGTGCTCGCCGTTGAGGTAATGTATGCAGCAGGATCCCCGGCTGTTGTGACCGACGAGGATGGATGGACAATTTCCATGCGTGATGGTAAAATATCGGGGCTTTTTGAAGAGACCGTAGCGGTAACAGACTACGGTCCTTTAGTTTTGACCTAAAAAAGATTTTTGTCATGAATAATTCCGAAAGCCAAGAAATAGATGGGGTTGTACTTACCGCCCTGCCGAATACAATGTTTAAAGTGGAACTTACAGACGGCAGAGTAGTACTTACAACCCTTAGGGGAAAAATGAGGAGACATTTTATCAGAATTTTTCCCGGAGATAGGGTGAAGGTTGAGATGACAAAGTATGACCAGGAAAGAGGAAGGATAGTATATAAATATTAAATGACAAATTACAAATTCCAAATTGCAAATGAGAGCCAAAATACTTGTCCTGAGCGACTGAAAGGAGTCGAAGGATGAAAGTACAAAGCTCTCTGCAAAAAAGATGTAAGGATTGCAAGATTGTTAAAAGACGAGGGACACTCTACGTTATTTGTAGAAACCCTCGACATAAGCAGAGGCAAGGCTAAAATGGCTAGACTAGCAGGTGTTGAACTACAAGATACATGGAAAGTAAATTACGCCCTAACAAGAATTAAGGGTATAGGTTGGCCGTCGTCTAAAAAAATTTTGGACGGTCTTTCCATATCTTCGAATAAAAGAGTTTCAGATCTTACTCCTGATGAGATTGCCAAAATTGGAACAAAATTGGAAGACTTTACCCTTGAAGGGGAGCTTGCAAGACAAGTTAAGGGAAACATTTCAAGACTTGTCGCAATAGGCAGCTACAAAGGACAAAGGCACACTAAAAATTTGCCGGTAAGAGGTCAAAGAACAAGAACAAACGCAAGGTCTAAAAGAGGAAAAAGGAAGACGGTTGGTGCATTCAAAAAAGAGGTTTTGACAGCTGCTAAGGGTACTAAGGGGGCCGGGGCCGAGGAGAGAAAGGTTTAATATGGATATTGCAAGAGTATACATATCAGCCTCATTTAATAATACTTTAATTACAGTAACAGATGAGGAAGGAAGAACCTTGGCTTGGGGTTCTTCGGGGAGTGCGGGTTTTAAGGGAACAAGAAAATCAACTCCGTATGCTGCAACGAGTGCCGTTGAAAAGGTTATTAATAAGGTTAAAGACGAGCATGGAGTAAAAGAAGTTGAAGTTTATGTTAAAGGACCCGGGCCCGGTCGCGACGCTGCCTTAAGGGCAATTCGTGCTTCAAGGGTGAAAATTTCTCTTATAGCAGATGTTACACCCATTCCCCACAATGGACCAAGGCCTCCCAAGAAAAGGAGAGTATGATAGAAATTTTCAATTATCAATTTTCAATTACTAATGAATTTTCAATTTTTAAATTTAATAATTTGAATTTGTTTGGAAATTGGAAATTGGAAATTGGAAATTGGAGCGAAAGCGACTGATATGGCAAGATATACCGGACCAAAAGACAGACTATCAAGGCGCGAAGGCTTTGACCTGTTTGGTGCGGGGAATAAGCTTACCCGCCTTTCAGTTCCCCCCGGAGTTCACGGCCCAAAGGGCGGACGTATGCCTTCCCAATACGGAAGACAGCTTAGAGAGAAACAGAAAATGAGAAGATTTTATGGTGTTTTGGAAAGACAGTTCAAGATATATATAAATGAAGCCCTTAAGACCAAAGGAAATACAGAAGAAGTACTTATAACGCTGTTAGAAAAACGACTGGATAATGTAGTTTACAGATTGGGATTTGCGCCAAGCAGACCCGCAGCCAGACAGCTTGTATCCCATAGACATGTATTGATTAATGGAAAGCGCGTAAATATTCCTTCCTATCAAGTTAGAATAGGCGAGGTGATAACCTTATCTCCCAAGGCCATGGAAATACCGCCCGTTGCGAAACTATTAGCCAAGAAAGATCATAAACTTCCTGTGTGGTTAAAGAGAAAAGCGGCAGCCGGACAGGTTGTAAAAGAACCAAAGAAAGAAGATTTTACTGAACCAATTTCGACAACTGATATAGTTGAGTATTATTCTAGGTAGGAGGCTTGCCACTCCGAAGCCCGCCCAAGAAAGTCGGATATGATTTACAAAATACAAAATATTACAAAGAAAGCGAAACCCGCCTTCGCTTACGCTATGGCGGGCGAAGGGTGGTGACTAAAGAATGAATGAACCAATGTTTGAAGTAAAGCAGGAAAAGACAAGTACAAATTATGCAAAATATATTATTTCGCCTTTGGAGCAAGGTTATGGGGACACTTTGGGAAATTCTCTAAGAAGAGTCTTATTGACTTCACTTGCCGGAGCAGGAGTGGTTTCAGTAAAGATTGCGGGTGTAAAACACCAATTCTCAACACTTTCCGGTATGAAGGAAGATGTTGTAGAGTTTATTCTGAATCTTAAGAAAGTTAGATTTTCGACACAATCTTTCCTGGAAAAACCAATCAAGGGAAAAATTTCAATAAAAGAAGCAGGAGAAGTTAAAGCAAAGGACATAATTCTCCCGGCAGGTGTCAAAGTTGCAAATCCAGAGTTGATTTTGGTGACTTTAAGTAAGGGAGCAAAACTTGAAGCAGAGACGGAGATTGTCGGTGGGGTTGGTTACTCGCCGAGCGAAGACAGGACATCGGGAACCATAGGACAAATTCCGATGGATGCATCGTTTTCCCCCGTAGTTAGGGTCAATTACAAAGTTGAAGAAACTCGTGTGGGACGTTTTACCAACTATGACAAGCTAACTCTTGAAGTTTGGACTGATGGAACAATTTCGCCTAAGGATGCTCTATTTTCTTCGGCTAAAATTTTAGTTTCATATTTTAATCAGGTTATATCTCCTAAAAAGAGAGCAAAAGAAGCCCAAAAAGAAGAAGTTGATACCTTGGGTGCGGTCGGTAAACTTTCTGTGGAGGAGATAGGTCTTCCCACGAGAGTTGCCAATGCGCTGGGGAAAGCAGGATATGAAACTGTTTCCGACTTAATAAAAGCCAAAAAAGAAGATTTGGTAAAAGTCAGAAACTTGGGGGAAAAGTCTATAAAAATCATTTCTATTGCATTAGCCCAAAAAGGAGTTAAGTTTGGGGAGTAAGATATGAGAAAAATGGTTTTTGGCAGGAAATTTTCGCGTGGCCAAAAGGGCCGTCGAGCGCTTTTTAGATCTCTAATTCGTGCGCTTGTGTTTTATGGAAAAATAACCACAACTAAGGCAAAAGCTAAGGCCATACAAGGCGATGTTGATAAAGTTATTTCTTTGGCAAAAGAAGGAAGTCTTTCGGCCCAAAGAAGAATTTTAAGCGAGCTAGCTAACGACAGAGATTCTTTGGAGATTTTATTTAATAAAGTTGCTCCGGCTTTCAAGGAAAGAACCAGTGGTTTTACAAGGATAATTATGCTTCCGAGAAGGAAAGGCGACAACGCAGAAATGGTAAGAATAGAATGGAGCCAAGAGATTATAGATAAGAAGTCTAAGGTTAAGAAAGCAAAAGAAAAAGAAAAAAAAGTAAAAGCAAAGCCTAAAAAGAAATAACTAAGATGAGGACATTTCAACCAAAAGGAAAAGAAATCAAAAGAGAATGGCACGAAATTGATGCCAAAGGCGAGGTATTGGGAAGACTCGCAACAAAAGTTGCCACATACCTTATGGGCAAGAATAAGCCAACTTATTCAGCCAATATTGACTCGGGCGATTTTGTGGTTGTTTTAAATGCAGAAAAAGTTAGACTTACTGGCAGGAAATCTGCCCAAAAAGTTTACAGGAGCCATTCGGGATATCCGGGAGGATTTAAAGAGGTAAGTTACGAAAAAATGCTTAAGGAACACCCCGAACGGGTTATAGAATTTGCAGTTTATGGCATGTTGCCCGGCAATCGTTTAAGAAAAGACAGAATGGCAAGGTTGAAAGTAGTGGTTGGGGACAAAAACCCACACGAAAGTAAGTTTAAAACTAATGGCTAAGAAACAAAATTATACTTATGGGACAGGCAGAAGACGGATTGCATCCGCCAGAGTCCGCGTGTTTAAGGGCAAAGGAGAAAGTTTGGTTAACGACAAGCCCGTTGAGAAATATTTCCCGGGAGAAATTAATAAGTCTTTTTATTTAAAACCATTCATCTTAACCGAGATTCAAGAGAAATATTACTTTACGGCAAAAATAGCCGGCGGGGGTGTAAAGGGACAGCTTGACGCTTTAGTTCACGGAATTTCCCGTGCACTCACAAAATCCGACCCAAAAAAGTTCAGACCAACCCTTAAGAAAGCAGGACTATTAACCAGAGATGCAAGAACCAGGGAAAGACGCAAAGTCGGCATGGGCGGCAAGTCCAGACGCCAAAAACAATCCCCAAAGAGATAAACCAATATGGCATCAAACCATGAATTTATAGCACCTTCGGAAAGAGCTGAAAAGGCAGTGTCCCAACTCTCCAATTTTAAAAAAAGGTTTGACCTAGCCCTTTTAGAGTTTTTTGCCCAAGAAATTGAGCAAGCCAGAACCCTAAGGCCGGAGTTAGCAAATTTTTTAAGAGTTGGTGCGGAGTTTGCAGCCCAAGGGGGAAAAAGATTAAGGCCCGCATTTTTGTTTTGTGGTTACAAAGCTGCCGGAGGAATGGACGATGAAGCTGCTATCCATTCTTCTATTTCCGTTGAACTGGTTCATGCCGGGGCCTTGATTCATGACGACATTATGGACCATTCTGACCTTCGGCGTGGGAAAGCCACAGTCCACAAAGTTTTAGCTTCACAATTGGGGGACGAACAAGTGGGAAACTCTGTGGCAATAATTGCCGGAGATACAATTTTCGCATTAGCCGGTAAGTCTCTGTCCCAATTTCCAGATAGCGGGAAAGTTGTGTCAGCAAGGCAGTTGTTGGATGAGATGTGCCTAGAAATAAATTTTGGACAGTGCCTTGATGTTTTGGGTAATAAGATGGACACTCTTGAAAGGGATTGGATTATGAAAGTAATGGAATTTAAGACTGCTGGATATACGGTTGAGAAGCCTCTTTTAATTGGTGCTTTGCTTGGGGGCGCATCTCCAGAGTTGCTTGATTCCCTTTCAAAATACGGAAAGCCATTGGGAATTGCTTTTCAAATTCAAGATGATATTTTGGGCATGTTTGGCGATGAGGAGAAAGTGGGTAAACCCATTGACTCTGACTTGAAAGAGAGTAAAAAAACACTTTTGGTACTAGAAACTATTGAGAAACTAAACCAAGAGGGGAGGGTAGAAGAACTGGAGAGATTCAGGGGTGTTTTGGGGAATCCAGACTTAATTCAAGATGATTATCGATGGGTACAAAATTTGATGGTCGAAACCGGAGCCTTAGCTTCTTCTCGTGATTTGGCAGTAACCTTGATTTCTAAAGCTAAAACAGCGATAGAGGATGTCCAAATGGAACAGGAATCAAAAGACTATCTTTTGGGCATAGCCGACTTTATGTTGCAAAGAGAATATTGATGAGCGCAGAAATATTGGAATTTTATGATGAACAAGAGAGGCTTTTAGGTCAGGCAGAACGCCGTCGACTTCATAGCGAAGGACTTTACCACAGAAGCGTAATAATCTTCATTTTTAACAGTAAAGGAGCGATTTTTCTGCAAAAAAGAAGCAAGAATAAAGATGTCTGTCCTCGTTACTGGGATGGAGGTGTTTCCGGGCATGTAGGCTTAGGGGAAGATTATCAGGAAACAGCAAAAAGAGAGTTACAAGAGGAAATAGGCGCAGAGATTACACCAGAGGAGTTGAGAGATGTTCATCTTCAGAAAAACGAATATCAAGACGGCAAGATTAAAGATTATGAATTCGTTGTGAGCTTTAAGGTAACTTACGATCAACCAATAAAAGCCGATCCAGCTGAAATAGAAGAGTCAGGGTTTTATTCCCCCGACGAAGTTGGAAGAATGATGAAAGAGGGAATAAGTTTTACTCCATGGTTTTTAGATGAGTGGAATTACTTGATTAATCAAGGTATATTATTGCCATGACAGCAGCGCAAGGAGCAGAATGGGGCAGTAAAACAAATCTAGAAGCTTGGGTTTCTGACATAGAGTTGACATGGAGAGATACACCAGAATTTAAAGTTCCAGATAGCTTCAAGCACTTAGCGATTATTTGCGACGGAAACAGACGGGCAGCGGTTGGGAAAGGTCTTAAACCATATGACGGACACAGAGCTGGTATAGAAGTCATAAAAGGTATAATGAAAGCTTCGAGGAATTGGGGCATCAGGCATTTAACTTTCTGGACGTGGTCAACAGAGAATTGGAAGAGAGATGAAGAGCAAGTAGGTTTTGTAATGGGTCTTGCAGCAAAACACTTGGCAGATAGTGAATCATTAAGGACGTTGGTTGAAAATAGAACCAAATTTACTCACCTAGGACGAAAGGATAGATTATTCCAAGGCGTAGTTATGGCAATTGATAGCCTAGAAAGAAACACAGCAGGTTTTAATGATCGTTTTGTAAATTTAGCTCTCGATTATGGCGGTTTAGACGAATTGGCAAGAGCCGTGGTAAAAATGTTTGAAGATACAAAGAGAGGAAAACTTAATGATTCTGACTTACTGAGTAATCCAGAAATCATTTTGCACTATTTAGATACTTCCGGACAGCCTATACCTGACTTGGTTGTTCGGACAGGAACACCCGCCGGGGAGATTCCCCACACAAGTGGATTTATGCCCCTTCAAACCGGCTATGCTGGTTGGGTATTCTTACCCCAACTCTTTCCCGACTTGAAGCCGGGCGAACTTTTAGGTACAATTCAAGAGTTCATAGCATATGAGCGACGCATCGGTAAATAAAGTTAATATAGGCACGAAGGAAAATCCTATTTTTGTTCCCGAAAAAGCCCTAAAACCTGATACGGTGGAGGGTCGTGAGTGGTGGGGTATGATTTCTGAGGGCTCGGTAATTTTGGAAGGTACTCATATGGATGCCCTTTTGAAAAAGCTAGATGAACAAAAAGGCCAAAAACCTTAAGGTTTCCGCTCCAGGCAAGATAATTCTTTCAGGTGAATACGCTGTTGTCTACGGGCACCCCGCTCTTCTTACTGCTGTTAGCCGCAGGCTTTCTATAACTAGCGAAGGAGGAAAAAAAAGGTTGATTGATTCAAATATTCCCATCGGTTGTGGAATGGGTTCATCCGCCGCATATGCAGTAGCTATTTCCGCTCTTAAATTAAAACTGGGCGGTGGGCAATGGGATTTAGAGAAAATAAATAAAGAAGCCTATAAAATTGAGAAAAGACGACATGGAAATCCCAGCGGGGGTGATAATACAATTTCAACATACGGAGGATTTTTATGGTACAGAAAAGAGGCGGAATCTCTTAAAATTTTTTCGAAAATTAGCCCTTCAAAAAATTTTCCAAAGATATTTTTTATTGATACAGGAAAACCCGATGAGTCTACGAAGGAAATGGTAAGTATGGTAGGTAAATATTACAAGAATCATCGCAAAAAGATTGAAAGAATTTTTGTAAATATTGAAGGGATAACAAGGGCCTTTCTAAAACTTTTGACAGGAGAAGAGAATGCATCTTCAGTTGAATTGTTAAAAGAAAACGAAAAACTACTGGAAAAGTTGGATGTAGTTTCTCTTTTCACTCAGTTTATTATAAGAAAAATAGAGAAGATGGGTGGTGCAGCAAAGATATTGGGAGCAGGAGGAAAGAAATTGGGGTCTGGGATTATTCTGTGTTACCATTCTAATCCAGATAAGCTACTAAAATTTGCAGAAAAAGAAAATTTAGATATGTTTAACCTAAAATTAGGAGAGAAAGGAGTAAGGGTGGATGGAACGAGTTGAAGTGTCGGCTCCAGGAAAACTTATGTTGTTTGGTGAACATGCCGTTGTTTATGGGAGACCTTGTATAGTAACGGCAGTTGACCACCGGATGAGAGTTGCAGTTGAGATTGCCGATGGTGACAACCTCGAACTTTATGCACCAGATGTAGATGTGGTTGGATACGTAGAGAGAATGAATAACCTTGGTGGGAAGGAGGCTCCAAAGGGAACAAGATTTGTAAGCGTTGCTGTCAGAAATTTTTTTAACTCTTTCGGAATAAAATCAGGGCTTAAAATAGAAACTAGAAGCGATTTTTCGAGCGAGTTTGGTTTCGGCAGTTCTTCTGCCGTTACTGTCGGTGTTATAAAAGCATTGTCAGAAGTTTTCGAGAAACCACTAGATAATAAGAAGATTTTCAATTTAAGTTACAACACAATTTTGGATGTACAAGGGGTCGGTTCTGGTTTTGATGTTGCTGCCGCCATTTGGGGAGGAACGATTTACTTTGTAACTGGTGGAAAGAAAATTGAGCCACTTGCCGTCAGTGAATTGCCCTTAGTTGTGGGATATACAGGAGTTAAGGCAGATACCCCGACTTTGGTTCGACAAGTAGCAAATTTCTACGAAGAGAACAAAGGCTTGGTTGGAAAAATTTTCGATTCAGTTGGAGATATTACAAAGGAGAGCAGGAAGGCTTTACTAAAAGGTGATTATAAGAGGTTGGGTAAGTTAATGGATGAGAATCAGGTGCTTTTAGAAAAGTTAAGAATCGGAAGTCCAGAACTTTCAAATCTCATTTTAGCCGCAAGGAAGGGAGGAGCGTACGGCGCAAAACTTTCTGGAGCGGGAGGTGGGGACTGTATGATAGCTTTTGTACCAAAAGACAGCGCAAAGCTTGTAGAAAAAACAATAGAAGAGAAAGGAGGCAAAATAATCAATGTTAGGACAGGAGCGCGGGGAGTTAGGCTCGAGGATTGAAGATGAGTCTCTAAAAAGACCCAACCCAGTTGGTTTTTTTGATGTGGATGGAACTTTAATTGAAGGCTTTACAATTACTTCTTTCGCTCAATTCTTGAATCAAAAAGGATTTTTCTCGGGTGAGAGTTGGCGTTCAATGCAGGAATCTCTGATTACTTACACAAAAACTGACAAAGGTAAAAAGGCATATCGCAGGCTTGCGATAGACCTAGTAAGGGCTTATGCTCAGGGTCTAAATGGTCAGAAAGTAGAGAAGATATTTAATCAGGGAGATGCATTTTTAGAGGAGGTTCTTTCAGGAGTAATCCCAGAGTATAGAATATATGATTTTTCTAGGGAGCTGGTAAAAGTAGTTGGAAGGGTTGCCAGAACAATTGCCGTTTCGGGGTCTCCAATTGAACCTATTTTGCCCCTAGCAAGATATTTGGGGTTTTCAGGAGTTGAAGCTACGAAATGCAGAATCTCCACTGGATATTACACGGGCGAAGTAGACTTGAACTTGGCATTAGATACAGCCAAAAGAAAACTTATATCTCGATACTTAGAGAAAGGCATAAATGTACAGCTATCGTTTGCTTTCGGTGATACACATCATGATATCCCAGTTCTGGAGGTTGTCGGAAACCCTTTTGTTTTAGGTAATAATCAGCTGTTGCATCAAATCGGAAAGAAACAGGGCTGGACAGTGATTGATAATGGTAAGGAAGTAATAGAAACAGTTCGGAACCGTATTAAATTAGTGTTTGCCAATAAGGAAGGAGACTAATGATAACTACAGCAAAAGCGCCAGCTAATATTGCCTTTATTAAATATTGGGGGAAAAGCAACGAAAAACTTCGCCTACCCATGAATTCTTCAATTTCGATGAATTTATCTGAGGTCTATACGACAACCTCAGTTGAGTTTTCCGAGAAATTTAAGGAAGATTTTATATATATAGATGGTAAAAGAGTTAAGGCTAAAGAAAAAGAACGAGTAGTAGGACAACTAGATTTGATAAGGAATTTAGCGCGAATAAGACTAAGAGCAAAAGTTAAAAGCAGAAATAATTTTCCCAAAGGTACGGGACTTGCTTCTTCCGCTTCAGGATTTGCGGCACTTACTTTGGCCGCTTCAAAGGCGGCAGGCCTTAATCTTTCTGAAAAAGAACTTTCGATTATAGCAAGGCTCGGATCAGGCTCTGCTTGTCGGTCTTTGCCTGAAGGTTTTGTTGAATGGAAGGCGGGAGATAGCAGTAAGACTTCCTATGCTTATTCACTTTACCCACCGAATTATTGGGATATTTGTGATGTTGTTGCAATGGTGGGTGAGTCAAGCAAGAAAGTAAGTTCTACTGAGGGGCACGCTATTGTTGAAAGCAGTCTTTTCTATAAAGTAAGAATTGCGGGAATGAAAAATAAAGTTAGAGGAATTAAGGATGCACTTAAGAAGAAAGATTTTACAAAATTCGGAGAAATTTTGGAGGAAGAGGCAATTAATATGCATGTGGTTATGATGACCTCGGAACCACCTCTTTATTACTGGTTACCTGAAACTTTAGATGTAATGCTTTCGGTAATAGAATGGAGAGACAAGGGACTTGAGAGTTATTTCACAATCGATGCAGGTCCAAATGTTCATGTCATCTGCCAGGCAAGAAATGCAGCCAGGATTAAAAGACGCCTTATTAAATTAAACGGAATAAAACGGGTGATTATAAATAAACCCTCAATTGGCGCAAGACTGATATAATATTTCCTATGACTCCAGAGCACAAAGAGAAGATAAAAGTTGTTTTAGTTAATAAGAACGATACGGTTATAGGTGAGAAAGAAAAATTTGAGGCACACAAAAATCCCGTTCCTCTCCACCGGGCAATTTCCATCGTCATTTTTAGTAAGAACAAGAAACAAATGCTCATTACCAAAAGAGCAAAAACCAAACCAACCTGGCCGTCTTTTTGGAGTAATGCTGTTTGCAGTCATCCTTACCCCAAAGAAAGTTATCGAAAAGCTGCGGCGAGGAGACTTTATGAGGAGCTTGGCATTAAGACTCCATTGAAAAAAGTTTTTCAATTTATTTATTCAGCCGTTATGGATAACAAAATTTGGGGTGAACACGAATATGATGTTATTTTTGTAGGGAATTACGACGGTCCGTTTCAACCAGACCCGGGCGAGATTGATGGTTACGAATGGCTGGCGATAGGAGAGCTGAAGAAAGATATCGGAAAAAATCCCCAAAAATACACGCCTTGGTTTAAAATAATCCTTAAAAAACTAAAAATTTAATACTCCCTTTCAAGAATGAAAGTAATAATTTCCGAAAGATAATTTCTATAAGGCTTTTTGTCTAAAAATTTCATCTCTTTCTCAAAAATTTCCTGCGCGTTATTTTTAAATTTCTTAGCCAGATTTCGTGCATAGTCAATGCTTTTATACTCGTGCATTTTTTTAATTATCCAGCCGACTTCTGCTTGGGTTTTGGCATCTCTTCCTTTGGCAAGAATTTTTA
>Ga0208375_1000886_pt1 | contig 37594 bp, 43 predicted proteins | sample RifOxyD1_FD_184038 | JGI IMG/M metagenome (GOLD analysis project Ga0208375, IMG submission 184038) | Soil microbial communities from Rifle, Colorado - Rifle Oxygen_injection D1 (SPAdes) | ecosystem: Environmental > Terrestrial > Deep subsurface > Rock core/Sediment | place: Rifle, Colorado... | reverse complement strand
CCAGAAGCTCCCGCCGCTATAACTGTTAAAGTAAAAGTATCATCTGCTAAGTAATTAGTCCAATACGTAGCAAAAACCTTTTCATTAGGACTGATTGCAGTATCCAATGTAATAAGTCTATTAGCCCCATCTACGGACAAAACAGTAACAGGATCTCGCTTCAATGCATCTACTACATCTACCCCTACATAAGCGGTAATTAAATCCGGCCTATCAGTTATCAGATCCACTCTACCATTTGCTATGGCATTGAATGTATCTGTACCAAGAGTAGTATCTCTTCCATTACCTAGAGTAGGTACATAAGTTAATCTAAATATAGATGTACTGACTACTGAAGTAGTTGGGTCTGTCCAAGCATCCGTTTCATCAAGGTATACCTTTGTGTCTACTAAAGTAGTTGTGATTTGAGTGTCATCAAAATATTCAGAACTATCCGTATGTATTTGAGGTGTAACTCGGTAGCTGCTACCCCAGTATATCAAAGATGGTCCTGTGTCTTGGTTCTTAACAATAAAGTCTGTATCTTCTATATAAGAAGCATCTCCAGGGGCTAGTCCAACTCTTGTTACTACAGTGACTCCAGAGTCAGGCAAATAATCAAAAGTATTCTGCCAGGTATTATGAGAATAAGTAGCTAAGACCGTGGCTCCCGCAGCTGGAGCGGTTGCTAAAGTTATTTCTGCTGTGGTACCGTCAACAGCAGAAACTGTAACTTTCACACCGTCTACTTTAACTGTAACATCAGAAGTAGTGGTAGTGGTAATACCACCATCTGTTCCATCTACGATAGGTATATTGTATACTTTAAATACTTTGTTAGAGCTATCCGCTTGGTCACTTACATCATCTGTAAATTGAGTATCACCACGATGGAAATAATATGTGATTTTTACTTCAGCATCTTCTGCTGGAAAATTTCTTAATGTTACGAGTCCTAAATCACCTTTTACTTCAGAAACCTCTACTTCAACATCATCTACCAATACAGTTACATCTGCCACAGCAGTAGAAGTGGTTCCTCTACCATCTCCCTTAACTATAGGGTAATGTAGAACTTGGAATTGACGTATGGTCCCGTCATTAGTCCCAAGAGTTGGGTTTTGAGGGTTCGCTAAAGAGGTTACCCATTGAGATCCTATATCTTCTTTAGCGATAAGGGTATCTGCAATAGATGAGGATCCCCGAACCATCTCATAATCTTCTCTTGATAGGGTTTCTGACCCGACTCCGATGAAAACAGGCAGTCTAACAGCATCAATAAGAGTATTGACAGCGGGTTCAAATATGGTTCGAGTATAAACTCCTGGGCTGACATATGCAGAGAAAGGTAATGGCACTTTAATTCCTCATTATATAATAATTAGTTACGTGAATCAAAATATTCAAAGGCAACTTAATTATGGAATATTCTAAAAAGATATTATATCTAAGGTAAGTCTAAAATAATTAGATTATGAAGAGGAAACTATATTAGTCTATATTCAAAAGACTTAAGTCTTAACGGTCAAAACAGAACCGATACCACCGTCTACATTTATCATAAATGCTTGCAAAGATGGCTTAGCGTCTACATGTCCATTACGAGCAGCCCATCTGGTAGTACCCGACAAAGAAGGCATCAAATAGTGTACCAAACCACCATGCTCTTCCACTTTCTCATGATGTAGGTGACCTCCAAAGGCAAAATGATGCTCTGTACGACCCCAGGCTTCTCTGGCTTCTGTAGCTACAATCAAAGCTAGGTCTCTAGGTTTAGTAGAGGATCCGTCACCATGGGAGAATGCTATAAGATTGTTGCCGTATTCGAGATATACACGAGGTTTATACTCTAATTGGACGTTTACATCATCAACATTACGATACCAAGCAGATAAATACAGTAATAGGGCAAGTCCGTTATGTCTATCATGATTGCCACTCATCATGACTATACGTACAGGGGCTACTTGTCTTAACATATCAACATATGACCTAGCTAATTCACATCCAGTCACTAATATCTCTGTAGGAGTACCATCTGTATCTTGTGGAGTACCTTTAGTGGTAGACGCTACATCACCGTCTACATCGAAAAAGTCGCTACCTATTGGTAGGAGTATTTCTTCTGGTTTATATGGCAGCTTGTTTAGTATTCTCTCAGTTGTTTCTTTAAGCCTTTTCTCTGCAATGGATCTGTTATATTCTCCATAAGTCTCTTTATCCCAAGCATAAGATCCCCAATGGAAATCTGTTAGCCCAACCAAAAGGACATAAGGGTTGCTACCGTCTTTAAGATTTAGAGATGGAACTGAATAATCAGATGCACTTCTATTCAGTCTATCAGATAATACATTCAAGGTCTCTTGTTCAAACTGATTCCATCTATCTGCATCTCTTTGTATCTCTTTCCATTTCGCTATTTCATATTGTTGGTACAACCTCTGTCTACGGCCTTGTAAGGCATCCTGTACCAGATCCTCTACACTCTTTTCTAAAATCTCCTCAGAGGTAAAAGGCTCACTGTCATGAGTCCATTCATGCACTCTTTTGTAGTCTTCAAACCAAGATCTAGGTATCTCAAATCTTCTGCATATTTGATTGATAGTAGCTGGTTTCCCGTCCCAGTTAGAGTACGCCTGTTTCATGGATCTGTGGACGTGACCTGGTAATACTATTGGTTTTGGAGCGGGTTTGATAAAGGTTACGTAAGTATCAGTCTCTTTATTATAATAATAGTCAAAAGAGTGTAATATGCCTGTGTTTTTGATAGGCTCTTCTTGATTTGTTTCGGGTACAGGTTTACGTACATGTTGAATCAATTTCACGGCCTTATGTTTAGACAATCCTGTTTGTTTAGCTAAATTACGTATGGACATTTTAGGGTCTTTTGCGATGTCGCCCCAACTTTTTACTGCATTTTTCAACCATTCTTGGTCGATCATTTTACCTCCAGCTATTTAGGGTACAGGTTGCTACAAGGCAACCTAGTGTCCTTGCTTGCATATTTTATTATATAAGTAAGTTAGTAATTTTAAGGGAATATCAATTTTGGGGTGGGCTAATCTAGTAGAAAGGACCTATTTATCTTCGCTATCTTCTTTTTCTTTCTTCTTACGTTCTGCTTCTTCTCGTTTCTTTTCTTTATCGGCTTTATCTTTCAATTTTTTAGCTAAAGATTCCCAATCAGATTTAGGTAAAACTGGGTCTTTTCTCTTTTTCATCTCTTTTGTGTAATCCTCATATTTAATATGAGGTTTTTCTTCCATGATTTTTTCAGCACTCTCTTCATTTTTCTTTTGAGTATCTCTTAAATGTTGAGCAAGATTCTTTGCTTTATCTGGAAGATTTTGGACAAATTCATCAAAGTCTAAGACATTAACTATTTTTTCAGCTACGTCCTCTAACTTCTCTCCTATGTCTTTCTTTTCTTTTTTCCCTAATATCTCATCTAAAGACTTATTCAAAATAGTTGGGTCTATACCTGGGTCCAAGTCATGTTTTTTTACTTCATCTTTCTTTGGGGGATCAACTTCTACGAGATGGTCTGTAACATCATCGTCATCCTTATCCAAAATATCATCAACATCAAGAGACTCTTCTTCTTCCAAAAAGTCCTGTTCTGTCTTTTTAGTATTAGGGTGTTCTTTCTTATATGTCTTCCATGCTTCAGATGTTGCTAACCTTGAAGCTAATAATGCTATTTTATAAGAGAGCTTCATCGTTCTATTTTCACACCAGTTTTCTTTGCATAGTCAAATTTATCAAAAGCTTCTTGTCGTTTATTTAAATAGACGTTAGCCACAGGCACATAATTTCCATTTTTATCTTTTCCGATAGCCCTCTGACCCGTTGTCATTCGTATTTCATTGCGTTTTTTCTGTTCATGTTGATATTGTTCTCTACGGGTCTCCGCTGAATGGCCAATCACTTTATCCAAATCACTCCGTCCAGACCCTTTGAATGTGCCGTCAAAAGGCACATGTACAGAAGGAGCAGACACCGCTCTTTTAGTAGTCCAAGATTGGCAATCTGGACATTGAAAAGAATTATCAAGATCTTTTGAAGACCTTAAAGTTTCTGTTCTTGACCCACAATCATAACAATCATACTCATATATTGGCATATTTATTCTTTATTATTGGGGTTGCATGAAAATTAACCACCAGTATAAGTGTAATAACTTACTACAAACCATTCATTGTTTTTAAATACAATTCTCCATAGGGTAGAGGAACCCATAGCCCCATAAATAGGGTCTTTGGTAGGCAATTTCTTAATGTCGTTTTCTTTCAACCAGTTATATATAATATTATATTCTTTGGTTTGGTCTCTTCCCGTAAAATCTGTGCCTATGACTTTATAATAAGTAGGCTCATTATAAGTGTTGGGGGAATAACTAATACCTCTATTTTGATCGTAAGTAGGTCTTCCTAATCCAGTCATTATAGGTTCGTTTAAATTAAAAATTTCTAGAGCTTCGACAATTGAAGCTGCTATTTCTTGGATACTTGAAGAGTTTAAAAGGGTGGTCTTATTTTTATTATTATAATTTATCTCTAGATAACATTTTGGCGGTATCTCTGTGGGTACTGCTTCTATAGTAGCACCTGTAGCAAAAGTGAAAACATATCCATGTTGTTTTATTCTACTAGACTGTAGTAGGTTTTGTAAGGTCTTTAAAAGTTTGGGGTTTTTAAAAGATTCCTTTACATCAGACAAAGAAAACCCACTAGGTTTTCTTGAAAATTGCTTTTTATTGCTATTAGGACGTAACAAGTATACAATTTCAAGAATGGCTTCTGCAACAGCATTAACAGAATCGTCTTTTGGACCGGAAGTATACGTTTCTTTCTCCGCCTTATCAAAAAGTTCTAAATAAGATTTAGGAAAATCCTCCATTACTTCTACTTCTAAAGATAGGTTTAACGTAGGGAAAATAAAAATGTCTTTTTGTTTTAAAACTTTAATCTTCAATTTGTCAGACAATTCTCTTGTTAGAGAGTCTTCTTGTAAAGTTTTTTCAAGCTCTGCCAAAGACAACGTTCGAGACCCAGCCTTAGATAATAATCGTATTTGATCAGATAGTTTAGACATAGACTATACAAGCCTCCGAAATAAATTTATTAAGAGCTGGCTCTTTCACATACGGACTAGGCTTAGGATTTGGTATATCCAAAAGAACGCATCTATCTTCTGCCCGTGTGATAGCTACATAAGCCAGCCTACGTTCATCTGCTAGCTCTTCTTCTCCTATGCCGTATCTTGGAAATTTTCCTCTCACTAGAGGTACATACATAGTAGGTACTTCTAATCCTTTCCAGCTATGGACCGTTCCAACCGTTACAGCATCCTTCTTGTCATCATCTCCAGCAGATAGTTTTTCATTTGCATTTTCTAACTGGTTGATATAATCCATAGCTTCACCAAAGCTTCTTGATGACAGAATATCTAAAACTGGTTTCAAAGGTTCTAGTGAAGCTTCTTTTATTTGATCCTCGGTGGCCTGACCGTTACTATTTTGTAATTTCAGGTCCTCCATTATCTCTTTATCTTTACGTATAACGTCCATCAAGTCACGTATTAAGGACGCATTAGATATATCAGTTAGGTTCAAAACCCTGTCCACAACATTGACTTTGTCAACAGATAAAGTAGATATAGCTAATAAATTCTCTGTAAATTTCTTGACATTAGCTGCGGCTTTGGTTCTAGGAGTATAGAGCTTATCCCAATTCCTTTCTAAAAAATGGATATAGTTTTTAGACCCAGGAAAATCTTTATACATAGTAGCTAGTTTACCTTTGAAAGCATCCCCAAGAAATGTTTTAGGACCCTTCAAAGCTTCCATAATGACTGGATTAATTACTTCTGCATTTGCATTCTTACCTAAGTTAGCTATCTTCAACCAAGGCAAAACCATTCTAACTACTGCGTCTCGTAGTGGATTAACCTTAGATCTGAATGGTATACCTCTCTTCAATAGCTCCATACAATAAGCATAAGCTTCTGCATTAGACCTTAGAGCAAGGCCAAACTCTGAGTATTTAGCATCTGATGGTGTATTTTTAATATGATGCTCTATTTCTTCTGCAACTTTCTTAGCTGCTTCTTCTGTATTTGAACATTTCTCAGCATGTATCTGCCCAACACCTTTACGGGCTTGATTTGCATCACAAGTTTTAGGGATTTGATTTGAGTTATGGGCAATCAGTTTATTAGCAGCATATACTATATGGGCTCCCGACCTATAGTTGGTAGTCAAGAATTTTGTTTTAAAATCGCCGCCATTTGCATCAGAAAGATTAATAAACTCATTTGGTTCTGCCCCTCGGAAAGAATAAATCGCTTGAAAATCGTCCCCAATAAATGCATATGTATCCGCAGTCATTTTTCCATCTGTACGTGGCTTTCTAGTCTTAGGGTCCATATGACCTGCTATTAACCCGAAAAATAAATGTTGTGAGCTATTTAGGTCTTGAGACTCGTCTACAAGGACACACTTATAACGAGACTGTACTTCTTGTCTTGCTCTCGGATAATTTAGAAGTACCTTCGTTGCATTTAGAAGAACATCGTCAAAATCGGACCGCCCTACGTAAGCTGGCTCACCGTCAGGACTTTTAAGCCATTCATATGCCCCGTACACAGCAGGAAACGGAGAATCCGGATCTAACTCATATGCTTCACTAGGTGATATTAACCTTCCTTTTGAATTTGATATATACATCTCAAATTCACCAGGAGAGTAGTCATCATCTTTTTCAAACTTAAAACCTACATTGAACCATTGTCCAGCGGGTCTTGACCAATATACAGAATCTCCATCGGCTGTTTTCGTGACAGGAATGATTGAGCTAACCCTATAGGTTGGAGGATTAGACCCTTTGACTTTATCTAATATCTCATTCAAGGTTTGTTTTTGTCTTGGGTTCAAATCTTTCGGATCCAAAGTTTTCGCTTTCTCCAATATAGAAAGATTTTCTTTGACCCATGATAAGTTTTTAACCCAGGGTTGATTAGACATCCAAGTAAAATAGCCTATTGCACTAGCAACGGCTTCTCTATACTCAGCCATTGGGTCGCTGGACACGCTATTGAATATATCTCTATTAATAGGTTTGGGTGCCTTGCCATTTGGGTGATCCATCTGTATTTGAGCTATAGCCATTTTCAAAATATCAGATTGCTCATATCCCTTCAAGAAATTTGCCATCTTTGGAGCATATTTCAGAACAAGCTTTGTCGCAATACTATGAGTAGTCCCAAATCCTTCTTGTACTACTCTATCTGTTAGATCCGCACCGTATTTCTCTATTCTGTCCTTTAACTCAGCGGCTGCTTTACGAGTAAAAGATGTTGCCATAATTTGATAAGGCTCTAATCCTAGCTCTTTAATGCTGTAAACTACTTTACCCGCAAGGACTTTCGTTTTTCCTGATCCAGCCCCAGCTGCTATGACAACCTTACCTGTCTCCATCATGGCTTCTTCTTGGGCCGGAGACAAAGATAAATTTTTTCCCGTTTTGGTAGCATACTTCACGTCTTTATTGGCGGAAGCAGCGGCTACTACAGGTAATGCTTCTGCGGGTAATGCTTGTACCTGTTCTAATAAGTCTTGTTTCTTGTCACCCAAAGCATCGTGAGCTTCTGTGCCAGGCTCTTGAGATGTGAGTTGTACATTTACTTGAGCTAATTCTTTTCCTAGATCCGAAGCTGTTTGTAATGTAGAGAGAGTTTTTTCAACAGACCCTGTTCCACCTAATAAGGTGCGGGTTTCGTCTATCCATTTCCAAACCATTCTATTCTTGGATGCAGGAGTAATGGCATCACAGGCTTTGATAATATCAAAAGGCATGGCATTGTCTAAAGCTTTGATTAAATCGCTTATCGTGCGGTATGCCTTAGATTGGAATATATCTCTCAAATCTTGGATGTGGCTACGTGATTTACGTAAGAATAAATCTAAGAATATAGACCGTAACTTAAGATGTGTCTCAACATTACCTACAGGCTCAGCTGCTTTGTTGTATGGTAACTCCAGATTCATTTTGTCAGATAGACCCTTAAGGAGTGGGTATCCATCTGTATATTCTACTCTATAATATTTATAGAGATGGAGACCTTTCTTATAATGGTCTAAGTGATCAGAACTTACAGTATTTAGCTCTTTCTGTAGGTTCAGATGTGCATGGAATGCATGTAAGCTGGTTTGGAAAACCAATAAATCTGCAAACAGACCAGGCGTGACAACGTATTTACCTGATCCGTCTGAATCGGCACTTGTCAAGTTGCGAGACAATTTTTTTATGTCCCCAGAGTTGCTCATATTATTCTCTCAAAATTGTGACTATGCTTTAGAACAAAGTTTTCTTTCTTCATCTTTAAGGTATTGTAAACCTTCTTCAATAAGAATAATCTTCATTCTTACTTTCACTAAATCATTAACTATAAGATTAGGTCTTAATTCATCTCCATTAGAAGGAATAAATTCTGGAAACCATCTCTTAGCCAAATTCTTATCTTTAGTAAGAGATATTTCGTAACTCATCTCAGAAAACCAATCTCCAATATGAAAAGGGACTCCTTTTATTCTAGAAATATAGTTTTTTAAGTACCCCTCATAGTCTTTAGAAGATTTGACAGATTTTGCTAATTTATCTATGGATTTAGAAATACTCATACTATTCTTTCAAAATTATGGCTCATTCCTGATCTTGACATATAAGGAGTTAATGATGGGACTACTTGCAACGTACTTGGTATTACAGTTACTTCCTCTTCATCCGCTTCTCGGAATGCTTGTAAATCATCAACAAAACTGAATGCAGATATCTTGAATGGAACAGGCACATGTATGCTCCAATCTGTTCTTAAAGCCATGTCCATTGACACCATATAATACATATCTTGGCCTGTTTCATCATATACCTCATCGGCTTCACCACCATGAGATATATCGGTAATGTGTATGCCTTCAAACTCAAGCATGTTTTTCTTCTCGCCCCACATAAACATCAAAACAAGATCCGCTATCTCTTCCATCTGTCTTGGGTCTCGAGACAGCACATCAAAAGATATACTAATCTCCCAATTACCACCATATTCTAAAGCTGTTAAGGTCCGCTTGTTGGTAACAATAATTGCACTTCCATCTCCTGTGTGCATATTTCGACCAAAAGCGATAATAACGCCAGGGATAGCTGTATGGTTAAAAGAGTTTTCCGTAACGACATATGGGCCTCTTGATTCTGCGGGATAGTGGTAATCCGCATATATTCTATGATATGTCAAGTCTGTTAGAAAAGTGATGATACCATCATCATAATTCACAGAGTAATGCGAGTTCTCAACTAATACTGTTTGCTCATCCGTAAATAAAAATAGAGTACCTGGATAGATAGTTTCGGCGGATACAGTAGCTGTCTGGCCAATACTTGTATCACCTTTTTCAAACTCTACCAAAAACTCTTTCTCTACAGAGAGAAGGGGGTCTATCATGAACTCTTTGTCACTCTCCCAATTCACATAATATGTACCCTGTGGAGATGGAAAAGTACCAGATGGAGTATTATTCAAAATAGCATTAGTATCTTCTCGAATCCATTCAATGCTAGATCCGTCTTTACCTTCTATGTTGGCTTTTTGGACATGAGATGAAACATGCCCCAAGAAATTGTCCGCTGACAACTGCACTTTAGATGCAGAAACATTTTTGACCACAATACCGTATTGTGGTCTTTCTTTATAGGCGAATTTATCCTGAATGGAAGCAGTTATCTTTGCATATTGGTAATGTCTACCAAAAGAGTCTCTGAGCTCATGGATTATTCTACGTTTAATAGCCCTTGATAAAAAATAATAAATAGTTAATCTCCTTCTGACACAAGATACTTCCAATGGTTTACAGAAGCACCTTACAAATAAATCAGCGGTCAGATTATCTTGATTTTAAATTCCCAAGCTTGAAAAGCTTTTTGTAGATGTTTGGAGAGAATAGACTTGATGTCCGTAGATTGAGGTATTTGAGAAATTTGACCACCAAGTTTATATACTACATTTACAGTAGCACGTTTCACGTCAACAGTTTTACGAACACACGACAAAAATCCTTCTTGAGGTCTGGCACATAGATTTATATAATTAACAAATGCTTCATCTCTTATATATTTTGGAGGGTATATAGTAGGGTATATCTCTTTTAATTCTAGAACCATTTGGTCAAGAGGATAAAACTGCAAAGCCTTAACCAACCTTTTATTCAAAAACTCACCTAATGATTTAGGGTGGCCTATATCATGTCGATCAGAAAATTCGGATCTATGATTTAAGGACTCTACTACATCAGAATATAATATTCCAAAATTGTGAAGATCTTTTAAAGAAGTCTCATAAACCTCACTTCTCATGAGCATCGATCTAGCATATTCTGATTCAAAATCTTCATCTGGCATTTTACCCAACACTTCAAAATCACAAGTATAAATACCTGGAAGAACTATAACTTCGGACTGTTTAGAATAAGACTGTATTTGACTAGGTAATTTCGAAACTTGTAGCAGTATGTCTTTAGTATTGAAAACATGAGATACTACTATCGGTAGATTATGTTCAGTAAGATTTAATGCAAAAAGTTTTGCTACTCGATAATCGTGAGTCCAACTACTTAATTGTACAGGTATGTCAACAATACCCTTGTCACCTTGAGACAATATATTCTTGATAAGAACTTTATATTTGCCAGGATGGTCTAGATCCCAAGACATACCTCTATATAATTTTACTGACTGTTTTATACCTAAGATAGGCTGTAAAGATTTGAGGTAAGTTAAAACGGATGTTCTGGAGTTAACTGCTATACTTGAGTCACCTAGGAACTCCAATATAAAATAGATAGTGTCTTGTATTAAATCTTTTGATGTGCTTATATCTAGCTGCTTAGATATATTTGTAAAAAATGTGATAGGATCCGCATCATAATTTGGGTCAAAAAAACGTCTAGAAAGTTTATGTATCTCTGTTGAAGTCATAATTCTTCAGTAAACCATCGGTTGCCGTAAAAGATCAACAATAAACTAAATAATGTCACATATTCTTATCTCAAATAAGAATCGCTTGAAGAAATCTCAGATGCCTTTTGTATAACATCATTCACACGTTTTACCAAATCTTTTATATCTGAGGCTAGCCTAAATTCTCCCGTATCTTCATAATGTGCTGACAATCTTTTTAAAGCCATCAGAGCACTAAAAAATTTAATTCTACTAGAGAAAAAATCTAAAGCTTTAAACCCTTCTTCAAGAGTTTTATCAATGGGTAAGGAGGACTTTTTAGAATTGGTTTCTACCAAAGTAGATAAAGAGTATATTTTATTTGCGAGTTTTTGCATAAGGTCTCCATTAACTTAATGGAGACCTTATAATAAAGAATTATGATCAATAATTGATGCTTGCGTTCACCAAAAGACCCTTGGCAACAGCCCCAAGAGGGTCCTCTGCATGCCGCACTTCTTTGATGTCGATGGGAAACTTTTTCCTACGAGAAAATTCTTTCTGGAAAAAAGGCACAAAGTTTTTAGCCAAACTGGTCCCCCCAGCAATGATTAAAGGTATAGGCTCTGGAATAGTTATTGTATCTCCTAATCTCTTGAACTCTTTCTCAATATTATCTAAAGCATAATCAATCAAAGCTCTGTAATAAACCTGGAGAGCCTCACGTATCCTAATATTCTTTGGATCACCAGATTTAAAATCCATCAAATCCGCTTCTTTTTCTTTGATAGAAACAACTCTGCTTGCCGTAGTATTAGCCGCTTTAGCAGTACAGGAATCTATCCAATCTCCACCTCTTGCTAAAGAGAATTGCATTGTTGACATAGCCTTATACGAGACTGAGCAATTTATCATTCCAGCCCCGAAGCTCAAAGTAAGGGCACTAAAGCCGTCTTTAGCTGCTTCACTAAAGCAAATAGCCGTAGCTTCGTTAAAGGGTCTTGCGTCATATCCAAGATCCTCTATCAATCGTCGGAATACTCCTTCGTGGAATATAACGTCTCGATCAGTACGGTCAATAGGTGCGGCTGGGACGCTGAAATAACAAATCTCTTCTTTTACTCTTGGCTTACCAAGAAGTTGGTCTATCATCAAAGATATTACTTCATATGAGTCAAGCTCTGTATTAGATATAAGTCCTGCGCTTAGGGGTCTACGAACCTCTCTATTGAACATGTTTGCCACATGAAGAGCCTCATCTCCCACGATGACTATCGAGTCCTCTTTCTCAATATAATTGACCCCAGAGAGTTTCAAAAATTGTTTAGAGGAAGGTTCTAAATCTAAGAATGCGTCTCGCATGGTCTTAGTAACTACTTCATCTCCTCTTTTACGAGCAGAAATTAGGTTCATTGTTCCAATGTCGATTCCGCACCCGTAATCTTTAGAGTTTTCATTTGCCATATTTTACATTCCTTTTGATACATGTATTGATATTTAGGTATTTCTAATGCTTTGATGTTTAGATATTTCTTTTTTAGCTTGATCTTCAGTGAGGTTATAACCTAAAATTTGTGGATGACGTGGTGTTTTACTGTCTACATATCTCAACATTTTTAATGGAAAGTCTTTTTCTTCTCTACCATGTGGCATCTTATATTCATACTGTCCTTTTTTGACTTTCACTATTGCAAGACCCGACTTGTGGTCAATTTTCCAATTGACTGAAGAAGTCTTATTAAAATCTTCCTCTATCAGTCTAACTTCATAAGTAACAGTTTCTATTTTATGTGACCTAGACCTGTCCCAAGGCGACCATGTCCAATCTCCTGTAACTTCACATTCTAATAAAGCAAACTTGCGACCATCTTCTGTTTGGTACATTACAAAAATTTCTGGAGAGGTTTCTTCTGATATAGAAGATGTGGCTAATTGAAAAACTCCATCTTGTGACGCAATTTCTCTTGTATAGGGACTGAAAATGGTATCAGAATTAAATTCTGATGGAACAAAAAACACACTACCTTGATCATCCCTGTATCTACTCCACAAATCAATAGACTTTATCTCAGAAGCTAATTTTTTTATTGCAGAAGAAATCATTTGCCCCTCATCAATTTTTTAAGACTATTCTCTGCTTCCGATAGAGTTGTTCTCTCACTCTTCTCGCCTACTTGTATATTGGACTCTAAAACATCTCCCGTTCTTAAGGATTGTGGGATGTATGTTGGAATAGATGTATCTTTATTGGTAGAGGATAAAGATGAGGTAGTATTGATAGCCCCTAGACTCAAAGTATCTAATTTTTCTGTAAGTGTTCTTATGGACCCTATCAACTCTTTCAAAAGGGCTGGATCCAATAATGGTTGTTGTAATGGTATTATAGGATCTGAAATAACTTCCAATTGTATTGGTCGTTTAAAATCTTCTATTACACGTCTGAATACTGACTGTTGTTCTGGTTTCTTAACTAAATGTTTAGTAGAAGAAGCAATCACTGTGAGATCGTTCTTGGCAATGGAAGATTTAATCTGTTGACTTCTGTTGACTACATCATCTTCTAAATGTGTGACAGACCCTTTATTAAACACTATATTAGGGGTCACATCTGTTATAGTCACACGTTTATTACACCTAAAGGTAGTCATAGATCATCACTCAAAACTTCTTTACTAAAACGCACCTGAGCCCTTTGTATACCTTTAGACACGAAATCCAACTTCTCATGACCCGGGTGAGAAGGTGAACCTTTTATCATTCTAAAAGCTACTCCTGCTTTCCTATCTCTTTCCGTTACATGTCTCACAGACTTTAGATCTATAGGGATCACCCTATTATTCACATATCTCATTTTATGTGGTGCTACCCCTTGGTCTAAGTAAAAGGATTGGTGATCGGACCAAACTTTTACAGTGTCTGTAGACACTCGCATTTTAAGAGATCTTTTGATTTCATCTTTATCGCTTAAATCCGTCTGATCTATCTCTTTACGTATTTCTTCTAAGGCTAACTCCCCTAGTCTACGCAATAATTTAACACGTTGCTGTGTATTATAAGTCTTCTGTTCTTGATATCTATGAAGTAGTTGATACATTATCTTACTATCCTGCCATAAGTAGGACTACGTCCCCTATCCTGTGTACCTTCAGGAGTATTAGGGTTATCAGTGACCATTGGGTACCCCGTTCCAAGTGTAACGGGTTTCTCAAAATTCTTATAACGTGTTTGTGAGTATGACAATCTTCTAAGCGCATCAGGGTTAGCAGGTATTTTATAACGTATGTCTTTCTCGTCTAGATAACCTATAGCAAAATGTTGCTGTAAGACCGTACCCCTATTAGAAGGAACATTCACGGGTCCAATAGAGTATCTGTCATTGTTTTGTTTCACAATGAAGTCACGTTGACTCAACAACGGAGTCGGCCCTGTCCAAACTTCGTAGCTGTGTATAACCTGCATACCATTTTGTGTTAGCTCAACACGTCTCTCGCCGTCCTGTGGTGCTATCAAAATATCTACTGGACCTTCATAACCACCTACTATCTGGGTGCCAAAACATTGTAGACAATCATTCTCTCCTTGGTTATGGATGTCACTCCAACAAGAACATCTCACACCTATCCATTTACGGATGAAAACCTTAACGGCTTCTCCGCCTTGCTCCAATATCCATCTATTACGACGGATAGCCTCTTTCCAGATATAATCCAGTTTTTCTATCTCATAAGCTGACACACCTTCGACTGTATCTAGAGGGGTCTCTAACTCTTTAGAGTCTAGTGTGCCTACTGTTGTGATCTTATAAAATATACGCTGAGCAAGCTGATTGGTGACAAGTCCGTTGTTGTACCTATAACTCAAAGTTACTACAGAATCGTCTGTAGGTAGGATTGGCTCAACTATCTTACGTTTTACGTTATCCCATATACGAGCTTGATTTAAAAATACCTCGCCTGTCTGTCCGCGTACAGAAGACACTGGCACGGCTACACCATCTATCTTTAATACAACATCTGAAGGGCTATTTGCGGTTATAGCTTGGGATCCAACTTTTACTACAGGATAGAACTCTGGACGTAGGATCCAAAGACCTTGTGGATGGTCAGTTCCTCTGGCTAAAAATTTATCAGATACATCTTCTTCAAACACCGCTTGGTTTTGTGTGCTATCTCGATAAAAACTTGCTCCTATAGGTATAGGGTTTATCTTTGTAAAGGGTCCGAACTGACTATCATAACTCCTATAAATATTGACCCCGATTATTTGGAACTTACCATTGCCTAATATTTGAGTAGGTACATCCCAACGTATGTCATTTACCCCTACATCTGGAGTAGTAACAAACATGTTTAAAGGGGCAAGAGGGTATCTTGGGTTCTCTCGTTCTCGAGGGTCGGTTTGTCTACTGAGACGATAAGTTTCTTCAGGCATCGGTCTTCAATTCTTTAGTTAAGTGTCTCTCACGGATAGTAAAGACTGCTTCTACCCAATGGTCTGACTTAAAAGTGGTAGAGTCTAAAGACCAATCAAAATAATAGCCTACGTCTGTCTTTTCGGCTGGAAGCCATTTATCGAAAAGATCTTGAGCACCGTAAGACTCGATATAGTTTTTAAGATACTCAGGATGTAATGCAATAGAGGAAGCGATTGAAGGCCACTCTTGTTTTGGGACCTCTCTAACAGCTAGCAAAGCACCGATATTGATATTATATATAACCCTCGAAGTGTAGTATATTTCTCTGTAACACTTAGAAGCCCAATCTACTATGTTGGTATTTTCTACAACTATGTCACTCTGAGTAGCTGATACTACGTCGTCTGTTTCTATCAACTCAGTATATAAGTCTGCTGTATCGTAGATAAAAGAGTTGGCATCATCTAGTGCAAGGTCTAAGGGTATATTCGAAGCAGTTTTCTTTTGCTCTTGGATTAGGTCTTCTTGGAGATCCTGGATAATTGAGAACCCACCTGCTCTAGGGTCTTCTAATCCATGGTCTATAGCTTGTTTTGTGATATATTCGCTGGCGAGTAGGTCTATAAGGGACATGTTTGTAACTCCGCTGTCTCTGTTTGAATGTTTGGAGTTACAAAAAGAAAATTTAAAAATTTGAATCTATTTCGTCCAATACCCAAAAAGGTACATAAGGGTCATGTACTATTTTTACAATCTTTCTTTCAAATTGTTTTTGCCATCCACTTTTAAGCTTGGTGTAGATATAACGTAATTCTTGATCAAGAACAGAGACAATTAACCATTCTCCATCTTTGAGATGGAATAAATTTCTACCTTGGTCTTTCCACCTTGATAAATACTCTATCTCGATAATAGACTTGTCTTTTATGTGTAACTTATGTTCGTAATCAAATTGATATAGGATACCATCAGGTGATATAATATATTGATTTTTTAGAAAAAAGAGATAGCATTCTTCAATAATTTTATCTCTTTTTTCTTCTAATGCAAACATATATTCCTACAAGTTTTGGTATATAGGATATAATACATATACATAAGTATATATTGCAAAATCATCATATATATAGATCATCACTTAAATAAGTTTGAAAATCGGCAAGTAGCAAATCTCTTAGATTATCTTTGTCTTTAATATTTTCAAATTTTGATGCCCAGGTTTTAGTTTCCAACAGCAACTCTTTTGTAATATAGGGTGGAATTTTTGTTTTCTCCCCGGTCAATACCTTAATAATGGTTTGTAATACTTTAAAGTAAGAAGTGATCTTTTGGTGTTTAGGTCCCAAAACGTCAACATGCTCTATACCTTTTGATGTTTTTATTGAACAAAGTTTACTCATTATATAAATCGCTGCATGAGAAGTTGATCTAGTTTGGGATTTAGTTTTGATAGAATTCCAAGATTTAATACATTCTTCAGTACCTTGAATACATTCATCTCTAAAACCAGGGTGTGAAGACAATTCCGGTGGTATGAATAATCCAAGCACACTATCAAGTAATACTTCTGTTTCTTGCCTTTTAAAGTCTAAAAAAGAAAGGCATTGACGGTTTTCGCCAGACAAAGTATCATATAAATCTTGACCCTGATGTCTATACGGAATGATATATACTGTTCGTCTTTTATCTGATAAGGGATAAACTGATTTATTTAAATCCTTATATTCAGACTTGACCAATTCTGTTGCTATGTCAATAGACATTCCTTCATTTATATATTTTGTTAAGGCAACTTTCTTACGTTTCTCTAAAGCCTTAATTTCTAACTCACGTCTGACATTATCTTCACTTTTCTTGAGGTCTTTATTTTTAAGTAGAGTGGCTATACCTCTTTCTAGAGTACGCTTTGGAAGCGTTGTTAACGCAACCATTTTATCTATAGGCACACTAGAATACCTATCTAAAGATTTAGGTATGGATCCGGAATAAAAATTCAATATCAGCAAAATTTTGCTGGCAGGACTATAACTATCAGACCTCAACACAGACATGTCCAGGTAAAAACTTGTTCGATTGTTCATTTGTCACACTCAACGTGAGAAGAAACAACCAAAAGATTGTCGTCTATCTTACCTTTGCCTTGTATGAGAAAATCAACTATCATACTTTTAGACATGCCACTCGAATCAGACAACATAGTAAGAATGTGTTGGGACTTTTCACTTAAAGTGAAAGTACTCATCCTTTTCTTTAATTTAGACATAACGCTCCATATGTATTTCCTACATAAGATACAAATGAATTAATGATTACACCTAAAATAAAAGTATCCGCCGGATTTGCCGGGACCCCCCTCAAAGTATCCGCCACTTTTGGTAATACTAAAAAAAGTATCCGCCACATCTGGGGGGACCCCCCCTTTAAACCTTAAAAGTATCCGCCACATCTGGGGGGACTTCAGAAGACTCAAATTGACTTTCAGACATGTCTTTGATCAGGTAACTTTATTGACTTCAGGAGCGCTGTCGCGCTTTTGAGTCTAAACCCCTTCGGGGTGTCTAAATACATTGACTTTTTGACCTATACATCTGACTAATCTCTAATCCTTAAAGCAGATGTTCTTCGGCCGAAGGCCCGGAGTATCAATTTTATGAGGGTTGATGAAGACTAGAGACCTTAAACTTTAGGATGGATAAGATCTAATAAAGAAGGAGGAGGACATAAAGCTAAAGGACCATTATTTCTATCAAAAGAAGGTTCTAAAGAAATAATGTCCTCAGCAAGACATTCTGAAGACCCTAAGTCAGAATCCTCTAAAGACAGAAAAGTAATATCAAACCGATGGTCAGATGAATCTTCTAAAGTAGGAAGATTGAAAAGGTTACAAGACAAAGAAATAATCTTAGGAGATGAAAGATTATTTCTTTGGTTTATATGAGGGTAATTAACTTTATAAGGTTGTGAAGAGTAGAGATGTAAATAAGACAAAGTAACTAAGAACATATCCCAGACTTTTGTTTTCATTATATGTCTCCACATTAAAAGTGACTATATTTCTAATAACCTTCTACCTTTATAGAGAGGTAAAGACTAGAGACTGTTCTAAGATAGATTAATCAGTCTTCAATAGGATCTTAGATAAATGTCTATAGAGTGACATGTCTGAAGATCAAAAAGAGACTATCTAAAGTCCAAGTTAAAGATTTATCCTTCTAAGGTGGAGGATAAGTAAAAGCTTAAATAGGAGGAGGGCTACTAGATCTTATGTAGGATGAGATGATTGCCTTCGGCAGGACATAATATCTGTACAGGAGGTATAAGATAGTGAAGATGGAAAGTCTCTTTGTAAGTAGAGAGATGGAGAACATCCTCTTTAGTAGTTAAAGATTGTGGGTCACCTTCATAGGTGAAGATGGATGGCATAACGCCTTCATAGTCAAAGAGACACAACCCCTTCAAAAGTAAAAATACAACTCCCCTCCCCCGCGTAAGCGGTAAGAGACCTTAAAACACAGCACATTAAACCTCGAGCCATTTCTCGGCCTTTAAATGTTAAATTTAGAAAGTCCTAATACAGATAGCTATTAAGTTTAAACGTAGGGAGAAAAGCAGACTCAGATTAGAGAAAGGGTGTTGGAAGTTATAAACAAGACTTAGATAGGATTCTAGCTAGATTTACTCTTCCTTGCACGGTTATGATTAGATCTGATATTATTTTGTCATCAAGATTTAGAGATAAAAGTTTCTCTTGGAGATAAGATCTCTGAGCTACAGATAATCCTTTATAGTGAAGTGATCTGTCCATAATCCTAGTTAAAGGTAAATAGATCATCCCCTCACCTAAGGTAGAGGAAAGATGGAATCCTAGACGTCTATTCTGTTCGTCATCTTTGGATGTTACTTTGTAGGTTTGATCACACGTCAGGAATAAAAACCTTCCAAGGTATGTGGAAACTGGAAGTGTCTTTATCTCTGTATCAAAGGTATGTTTCATACACCCCGCCGATCTTTGAATAATTGAGATAAAAAAATCCTTCCTTCATAACTCTTCCATAGGTCTATTAGGAGAGGTTCGGTAAGGTGTAGAGACTGAAGAACAAAATCCTTAGAAGTAGTAGACAAGACTCTGTGTTCTTCACAAGGTCCCCAGTGACAGGTTTTACAAATGATCCTCATAAGAGGGATCCTCAACACCCCAGATCCATATTTGGTAAGATACCTGAATCCTACTAATAGATCTTCAGAATCATCCTCTGCTATAATTTCTACACAAGGATGAAAGGATAGAAACTCAGTTATGGATCCAATAGTGAGAGTAATATTTTCACTTCTAATGTATAGAGATAAAGTTTGGATCATGAAATAAAATTATGGATAATGGTATGGTCTACAGGAGGTGGATAAAACTCATCTCTAGATCTAGCATTTTCTCTGATACGCACATCTATAAATCTAGAGTTAACAAGCTCTGGATTTATAGTTCGAGTGTCAAGGTTTAGAGCTAAAGTAGGTATAGAGTCTGGAACTATTAAAGGACCTGACATATAGTCATAAGTATAAAATCCTATGGATCTAGAAGATCTTTGAGTATTATTTAAAGCTATCTCATCAGGCATTACCTCATCAAACATCTGTGTTTCAAAGGATCTATCTTGCCTACTTCTTATGTTGTTTATAGGAAAGACTTCCGCATTACAGTCCCTTCTCAAGTCAGAGGCTTGAGACTCGTTAAAAGCACATACAGCTACCCCGCCTAAAGCTCCTAACAACCTTGCTAGTCTGGTCAACATAACCGTTTTACCACTTCGACGCCCCAAACAGAATAGAAGTAGCTTTGGATTTGGATCCATTCTAAGTCTACCTTCGGATCTAAGCGATTGTAATAAAATCGCCTCTTCAGGATCTATAAGCATTTGTAACGCTACCTTAAGCAAGGTTCTTTGTACAGGGTAAAGCCCCTGACTAACCGCTCTCAGCATTTCTAGTATATTAGGCGGGTACGGGTATGGATTCCATAGTCCGAAAGGATGTCCGGCTTCTGTCACGTTTGTAATATTTGGAAGTATTTCATCGAATAAAAGGAGATGTAGTCTAGCTTCAAAATGGTTGGGAGTCATAATATGTCCCCTATGCTTGATTATTAAAAGCTTTAACTGTTTGTCTTGCAAACCATGCTTGTAATCTAGGCATATTGTATGTTGTTATAGTATCTATCCCCACCCACTCATACCTGTCATTTTCGTAATTCAGAACTATGTCTCCAGTGTACTTTGTACAGAGGAAGAAATGCACTATATCTTCTCCTGGCGATTCTCCTACGCCCACCAGTTTCATTTTCAAAGGTGTTAGACCTACTTCTTCTTTAGACTCTCGTATAGCTGCCTGGAACGGAGACTCTCCTGGATCAACCCCGCCTGTCACTAAACTCCAGGATCCAGGCATCCAAGGTGAGGTAGGTCCCCTACGTACAAGGAGTATTTTATTGTCTTGCAAGAATATAACCCCTGAGGCTCTATAGACCTGTCCTTCTGTCTTATAGGTTTGTTTTAAGATAGGGGCACTTGAAGCTGTCACCGTCCTGAAGCAGTTATTAGACGCAACCGCTGGATTTTCATATGGATGTACTTTAAGTAGTTGATATCTTAAAGAAGCCAATTTATCAACATCTGTAACAAATGTTATCTTATCTTCAAGAACCGGAGTTAAAGCCCCAGCTATCCAACACCTACTTTCTTTTGTAGAAGATATACCAACACAGGCAGCATACTTTTCACGTACGATAAAGTTGCATATAGCCTCAGAGGCCATAACAGGACATTGAACATTCACAACTATTTGGTTACTCATGGTATCCACTTCTAAAATATTGGTGTTCATTCAATATCACAAAAAGATTATGTTCAAGATTATTCAGATCTCGAACTTATATTTTCTAATCTACTTCGAGTTATAAGTTCACATCCTTTTCCAAGATGAGGTTCATATGTTAAAGAAATTTCTAGGAGCTTTTGTTACTTTTGAAGAGCCTACAGCGTCTTCTGGTTTAAGTATTGAAGATATCCTAAAAGAGGACATCTCAACAAATGACACGACTTTTGTACCAGAGCCACCCCCAGTCATTGTCACAGAACCAGATAAACCTTTTGAACAAATTTATTCAGAAGCGGGTCTGGTCCAAGTCTCATACACCGTAGAAAAATTGTTGAGAGTAGCAGATGGTTTGAAGGCCATGGGACCTACAATGGCCGCTCAAGCTCTTGCCGCTATGGATGAAGCGGATGATAGTTGGTCTATACCTGAGGTTTTAGCAGATAGAGATGCAAAAGTTAATGTACTTAATCAAGTCTTAAATGGTTTGCAGATAAGATCAACAGAAGCCAAAACCTCTAGAGACGAAAAAGCTTCTAAAGCGGACGCTATTTTAGAGGAAGCAAAAACTACTATAGCTGCACAAATAGCGGAGCTGCAGACAACTTTAGTAGATATAACTACTCAAGTAGCTACTGAGAAGGATAGTATTGAGCAAGAGTATTTAGCGACCTTAGCAAAGAATGAAAAAGAAACAGGTCGTGTCCGGGACGAAATATCTCGTCTTTTGACAGTAGACCGATTTGTCCAACAGAAAGGATAGGATCGTAATATGGCTAAAATGACCCCACTAGGCAAGAAAGTCTTGAAAACTTTCGTTGCCTTATCTGTATTAATCGCAGCGGGTACTACTGGATGGTACGTCTGGAATTCCAGAAACACCAACCCAGGTATTGTTTCGACCGATTCCGGAGGATCTAGACCTCCTGTTACCGAGTCTTCCAATACGATTCCAACCGGACCTAAATCTGGATCTTTAGGATCCGAGAGTAACCCACTTACGGTGTCCATTGTATCCTGGCATGGATATGTAGGTGGTTTGCTTGCGAATGGCGGACTCACTACAACTTCTGGGTCCATATACGCCAACAAGGGTATAAATGTTCGTTTCTTGTTGGATGACTCCATCCCGACGATGGCAGAACGGTTTGAGCCTAATGACGCTCAATGTATCTGGCGTACTATTGATTTCTGGGCACAAGAGCAACCTGCACTCCGAAATGTGAAACATGACGGTCGCATGGTCGTTATCGTAGACAACAGCCGAGGAGGAGATAGAGCCATAGGTAGAGAGGGTGTTGTAGAGACTGTAGAACAGCTGGCTGGACATACTGTAGGTATTACTGAGTTTACTCCGTCTCACATGTTGTTGATTTACATGCTCGACCACAGTTCATTGAGCAAACGACAAAGAGAGTCAGTACAGACTGTAACCTTTGGTTCAAATGGAGAGGCTTTGGCAGCTTTCCAGAGTGGAAAGATTGATTCGCTAGTAACCTGGGAACCAGAAACCTCTTTAGCAATGCTGCCTACACAAGGGTTTCCTAAACCTGTAAGCATCTTTGATACCAGTATGGCTACTAATTTGATTTACGATGGTATCGTGTGCAATACCAAAACAATCTCAGAGCATCCAGATGTTATTCAGAAGTTTGTAGCAGGATGGCTCGAAGGGGCTGACCAAGCAAATGCAAATCCTCAAGCTGCGGCGGATGTTTTGATTAAATCAGAACAGAGTTTTGCTTCTCTAGTAGAAAAACAGGGCCGAGATTTCTTGGTAAGCAACGTATTCTCTGGTATCCGATGGTCTACACTTGAAGACAACATTCGTGTACTGGGTATGGCTGGGGGACCTAATCAGTTCGAACGCATCTATGGTGAAAGCGATGATATTTGGAGACAAAATACCAAGCTACTAGATGGTATGCCAAAGGTAAATGTCAGAGAAGCGTTCGATACACAATTCATTAGATCTTTAAGTGCGTCTGCTCCACAAGCCAAACAAGAAGCTGCAAAGCCTGAGTTTACTTTTACCGAGGAGAAAAAAATTGTGGTAGCAAAAACCGCGACAGAATCTTTAACCAAACCTGTTACCATCAACTTTTCTACAGGTAGTGCTACAATTAATCAACGCGGGGAGCAGGTCATAGAAGCAGAATTAGTACCTTTGCTCGATGCTACTCAAGGCAGTTATATTCGTTTGTCAGGTAATACTGACTCTGTTGGGTCTGCTGTCGTGAATAAAAAATTGAGCTTAGCGAGAGCACAGTCTGTTGCAGATTATCTTGTAAAAGAATGGGATGTGCCACGTAACAGAATTGACGTGGTAGGTAATGGTAGTTCTGATCCTCTATGTAATGAAGGAGACCAGAAGGCTTCTGGGTATGACACTTTAGAAGATTGTCGTGCTGCCAACAGGACCACTCGCGTGTCTATCCTTTCCTCATCGAAGTAATACTCATATTTAACTCTGTCCTGTCCGACTTTGTTTCTTGAAAATACATCAGGAGACATAATGCTGAACCCCAACAAAAACCTTTCTACATCTGCTAAATATGGTTACGGCATAGCTTCCATATTATTGCTTCTAACTTTATGGAGTGCTTTGGCAGGTTTTGAAATAATCAGCCCTGCTAAACTACCCGCTCCATGGGATGTAGTAAATGCTGAAATACGTATCTTGAACACGGGTGTTTTAGTCCCGGCCATTTTAGCATCTCTACAACGTATTGGTATCGCTGCAATATTCATGTTGATAGTTGGTATCCCAGTAGGTATAGCTATGGGTGCTTGGCCTACCGTCAATGCATTCTTAAGTCCATTGGTGGATCCTTTTAGATCTGCTCCAATAGTCGCTATCATACCTATCCTGGTGATGTGGTTTGGTATAGGAGAAACAATGAGAATTGTGTTTCTCTGGCTTGGGGCCGTGGTATACCTTATACCGATGGTGAGAGACTCAATCAAGGCCGTAGATCCGTGTTGGAACTCTTTGGCTCAAGATAGAGGGGCTACCTCTATGGAAGCATTATTCACTGCCATAGTACCTATGGCATCTCCTCGTATAGCTGATTCTATAATTACCAGCGTGTCTGTGATGTGGACTTATATTACAGTTGCAGAATTGGTAAATGCTCAAAGTGGACTTGGTAAGTTGATAGAGAGTTACAAGAAAGTATCTCAAATGGATGCTGTTGTAGCATTGATATTAACCATCATGGCTCTTGCATTAATTACATATCAGTTGATGAGATGGTTACGTAATTGGAAATATGACTGGGAAGCAAATTAAGGTAACACAATGATATTATCTGTCAGAAATATAGTCCAGGAGTACAAGACAGATAAAGGTCTTGTACGAATAGTTGATGATGTGACCTTAGAGTATGATAAACCAGGTATCAACTTCTTAATGGGTCCGTCTGGGTGTGGTAAGACTACACTCATGAGATTAATGGGAGGGGTGAGACCTACCAATGTGGTTACTCCAACAAGGGGTACGATACACATTGACGGTAAATTATGTTATGGTCCACATCCGGATGTAGTAACTATATTCCAGAAATCTACTAATTTTCCGTTCAAGACAGTGCGCCAAAATGTTAATTACTCTTTTGAGTTGGGTGAGTGGGCAAATAGAATAGATTACGACGAACAGCAGAAAAGGCTGGATTGGATCCTTGAGAAAGTAGGTCTTACAGACCGACAAGACAACAGACCTGCTCAATTAAGTGGGGGTCAGAATCAAAGAGTAGCTTTAGCGTCTGCGTTTGTAATGAAGCCACGTATATTACTTATGGACGAGCCTTTTGTTGGGTTAGATCCTAATACTTTGAAAGGAATGCAGAAATTACTTGTCGAACTGCAAGAAGAGGTTGGATGTTTAGTTATCTTTGTTGGACATGATGTTGAAGAGGCTTTGTTCATATCAGACAGAATTACGGTTTTGACAAGTAAACCCGCAGTGATAGCAAAGGATTTTGTCATAACTACACCAAAGGCTTTAAGGACAGATGACTGGATGGATACAAATCCTTTGCCATTGCAGATAGAAAAAGAAATATTGCATATCATGAGGCAAACTAAATAATGAGTAGATACGACCCAAAAGAGGAAGACGTTTCCTATATACAAGAAATGTTGTTCCATCCAATAAACATTGGATCTATCGGGGGTGTTTTCTTATTTACAGCTATATTTTTGATAGCTTCTGGTCCTGCTCTTGCTATAGCTCCAATATTGTTATATGTCACTTTACTTATACTCTCTAGTTTGTTTATACCTGATTTGAAGTCTTTTAAAGACTACATTAATCAAGAAAAGCGTAAAGAGTCCAGAGAGGCTGACCATAACAGATTGATTGAAGAACTTAGCAAATATACTAGAATGAACATCGCATTTGATCAATATGGACGTAGAGACCCACAACGTGATTCAACAGAATTGTCAACGTATCTCAATCTTAAGAACAGAGTTGAAAAATTTTATGAAATGGCTAACACTGGTGGAGGACTATCTACACGAGATGTTGAAAAGATAGAAGACATGATGTTAGACTATCTTAGAATGTGGTTAGCTACTTATGTTTTAGAAGAAAGAGAAGCTTCTGTAGACAAGAAAGAATTAGAAAGAAAAATCTCTAGGTTAAACCAAGAAATGGAAGGTAAGAGCTTTCTAGAAAAGAAAAAATTGACAGAAGCATCCGAAGGATTGCAAAAAGTTTTGCTTCGGCAAAAATCATTGTCTTCTCAAAAAGAGGCTGCATCTGCTAAAATGCTTATGATAGCGGACGGTATCGAAGAACTTTTCAGTAGAAAGTTGTCAGGACCATCCAGTGTATCTGACTTTTTAGAAGAGCAATTGGGACAGTTAAATGTTGAAGATGAGTTGGATATGATAGGTGTAGATTTTAAACCTTCTATCGAACAGAAGATAAACTCTTTCAAAATACCTCAGAGGTAAATGTGTCTGTTACGGTTAATAAAACAGATAACAGTTTTCGACTTGTGAATTTAAAAGGTGGCGAAACCTCTGCCATTAGACAAAAGGTTATTGAGGAATCTATTCAAGAGTTGGAAACTAAATCAATTATTCCAATAGATATATCTCGAGTAATCTGGCATCGTCGAGAGCAATATAAAGGCAAGTCTATCCGCTATATTGCTATTGGGACTGATCCAAAGGGTGAAAAATGGGTTACTAACATAACTGTTGGTCATGCCAACTCTTTCCTAGAAGTGAGAGCTTTTGGACCTTTGGAAAGGCCCTGCACTAAAGATGTAATCAGTTCTTCAAGTGTACCTGAAGCTGTACACTCGGCTTTGAAGAGGCTTTATAATGTCCGTGTCATGACTCCATCCGAAGCAAGATTTGATTTATTTTTTGAGGATGACGAGTAATAGTCTTATTCTTTTGCTATGTGAGTCGTTTCATATTTACACCACATAACAGGGTATGATTATGGAATTGAGCCTCGCAAATTCAAGTGTCATGGAAGCTTACCGTACTTTTATCGTTAAGTACGACGATCCCAGATTAATTCAGAAAAGCAAAAATGTCGAGGATCACGAGTTTGGACTGAACTTGGAAATTACATTCCAGTCCATGATCCAAATCATGCATCAGGAGCGTGGGTGCGGTCTTGCTGGGGTACAAATTGGAGATATGAGGCGTATCCTTGTAGCATCAGATCGAGGTAATGTCTTTTGTATGGCAAACCCACAGATTGTAAAACGCTCAGGGGAAACGAAAGTCATGGAGGGATGTCTAAGTTTCCCTGGGTTGCAGATTGCCGTACCACGAAGCAGGTTTATCACGGTTGAGTACAAAAATGAACAAGGTATTACAAAGACGGTTGAATTTAAAGATTTTGCCGCTGTTGTTGTGCAACATGAGATGGACCACCTTGATGGTGTGACCCTTCGGACTCATCAAAAGCGTATTGCTGAGGCTCGTTCTGCTAATTGCCCTCGCAAAAAGAGGAAGAATTAAAATGCCAAAATTCAAAAGTGATTTCAAAAAAGTCGGAGAAGTAAATCTCCCTGAGTTTACAGGTACTCGAGTCATGATGATGCCTATCGTAATAGGTGACCTAAACTCTGTACCTGAGGATCTTCATCACTATAATGATTTCTTGGCTGAGCTTTTTGATATTCCTGAAGCCAATCAACATAAAGGCAAAGTAGGTTATATTACTATCGATGAAAAATCGGTTGAGCCAGGGAACTCTCATCGTCGGGAGGGTTTGCATGTTGATGGAGTCTTCCAGGGATCTTGTGGTGGATGGGGAGGCGGAATGGGAGGCGGAATGGGGGTCTCACGGGAATGGAATGTTAACCGTTTCATCTCATGTAGGTTGCCAAGCATGGCATCAAGATTTTGAAGGTTTCCCTGGTTTCGAAGGAGAATGTGATCATCTTCGGGATCAATGCAACGAAAAAGATAAAGTTTTGTTTAAGTCAGGTGAAGTATTTTGGGTTGATGGGCTTGCAGTACATGAGTCCATTCCACAACCATTAAAAGTAAATAGACAATTTATTAGACTTTCAATGCCCAGTAATGCACCATGGTTTGAGGGTTATACAGAAAATCCTCTTGGAGTAAAACCTACTGGGCCAATTTTGGCACGTCGAACATTTATGGATATGTGAGGAAATAATGTCTGCTCTTATGAAAGAACCTGATCCGCATACGCTACAAACCATTGTCAATGCTTTGTATTATGGGGGTGTACCTTTTTTGTTTTCTGTTGCAGGAAGTGTTGAAGAATTTACCCAGATGGGATTTCCACAACTTAATGGGGTAAAGGATTCTATAGTTATCCAAATAGACCCACGTTATTCATCCCTACAAGACATACACACGGATCCTAACGGGTTCTCGCTTAACCTATCATTTGACGCTTTGTACCGATGTACTATTCCTTGGAACAGAGTGGCATCTGTAGTAATCCATCATCCAATTGATATGACACCTTTGAAGGGTGTCGTCACAAATGTAGAAAAAGTTGTAGTTGAAGAAAAAGAAGAGGTAAAGTCAGAGCCTGAAATAGAGCGTAAGTTAAAGGAATCTATATTGAAAAAGGAAGAAAACGTTACCTACGTTCGATTCGGAAATACCGCATAACAATACAGCTATAAATAATTTTTAATATAAGTAAAAATTCTCTCTGAGATTTCTAGAACTCAGAATAGTTTTTCTTTTTGTACTCTTTTATTTTGAAGGAGATTATCACAAAAGGGAAATTATGAAGTTATCTAGAGTTATATTTTTATTTTTGTTCTATGGGTGTTCGCCTGTAGAAAATTACGAGATACCTTACCAAGAATCATCTGTTTTCTGGATGATTCTCCTACTGAAGGACCTACCCCTTCCAACACTCCTGAAGATACCCCTGTTGAAGACACTCCTGAAGATACTCTATTACCAATTTCTATAACAGATAACGATAATGACGGTTATGGAATTAGAGATGGAGTCTGTATTTTTGAAGGAAAAGAAGCACAATGTGATTGTGATGACACAAATGCATATGTAAACGCTGGTGCAGAGGAAACCTGTGACTTTATTGACAATGATTGTGATAACTTTGTAGATGAGGATTTACCTACAAAAACTTATTACTATGACGAAGACGGTGATGGGTATGGGTCTGAGGACCAAGACGTGCAAGCTTGTAAACCAAATACTGGATATGTTGAGAAATATGGTGATTGTGATAATACGGATCCGTCTGTAAACCCTGAAGCGATGGATTATTGGGTTTTTAATTCTGACGATGACGATATTGACTCAAACTGTAATGAGGAGTCAGGTAAGGACGAATTAAAAATATCTTATATACAAGAAGACGGTAATAGGTCTTACCTTATTGTTTTGAATGGAGACCCAGAGTCATATTTCCTTTATCTTTACCAGAATTATAATAGTAAAGACCCATGGTATGTTGGGTATAAGTTAGATGCAGAGGGAAAATGTGAATGTAAGTTAGATGCAGAGGGAAAATGTGAAGATTTGTCATGTGAGAATGGAGGGTATATACCAGAAAATTTGAACAATGGACGTAACACTTTTGCCTTATATAATACACATTCAGAGTGTGTTACTTGGAGTGCAGACACTACAGAATATGCAGAAGTCAATTCAGAATATTACGTAGCATTAGGGTGTTCAAAATTGAATGATGAACAATATCCAGAACCTATTTAAGTTTTCGATTCTCTCCAAGAATTGAACCAATTTTTTACCTAACTACTTGTAAAGTCAAAACTATTATCTTGCATTCTCCACAAAAATCTACACTCCGAATGTGCTTTCTCCTATCCAAATATTGTCTTATATACATGCCCAACGTATAGATCGGAAGGCATAAAAACCTAAAATGTGGAGAAAAGAAATGGACAGCAGATTTTGCTTGAGATCCTTCACTGGATCCCCTCGCCAGTATTTCCTCGTTGAACAAATCATAGTCAACACCCAAGACGTTGATACACACAACGAACCAAGTCATCATATCATAGTTGTAGACGCTTCCGGGTCCATGTATGGTGACATGGACGCAATGAAGAGCACTATTGAGAAAGTTTTAACTCTCGAAGAATTCGCTAACGCAAATCAGTTAGTGAGTTTATTAAGCTATTCCAGTTCAGGAGATGTTCGTACTCATTTCAAGAGAATACCTGTTTCTGAGGTAATGTCTCCTGGGTCTGCACATGTTGAAGAGATCCGTATGCTTCATACCAGGGGTATGACCTGCATATCTCAAAGCCTTGATGTAGCACGGGCATTATGTGTATCAGGAGAACTTACTTGCATCAGCTTACACAGCGACGGTTATGCAAATGATGTAAGCCCTGCTGCTGAGCGTAGAGCTATTGATCGTATCATAGCTGATTATGCAGGTATGGCGGATGTGTACGTGAATACACTCGCATACAGGTCTTATTCTGACTTCAACTTCTTGAATAGCATTTCGAATGCTTTGTCTGGAAAGTGCATCCAGGCCAGGAATATTCGAGAAGTGTATGACGCTCTTCACGACACCAGCGCTCTGTTAGCCGGTAGACGTACTCCTGCTATTGTGCATCAGATCGGAACTGCTGACTATCAAATCTTCGTCAGTAAAGCAGATCAACGAGTAAACGGTACCTCTGGTGAGCTACGTGTTACCGGGTTATCCGCAGATGGAGACAAAGTTATCTACAGATACCGTGAGGTAGATGAAGTTACTTACAATGGCTCAAGCCTACCAGAGTGTGGTAATGGTGCAGCTTTGACGCCTGTATATGCCTTTGCGAGAGCTCAATTATCTGAAGGTAGACTCAATACTGCAAAGTACGCTTTGGTGAGCACCAGGGATCAAGTCTTACTAGACTCACATAGTAGGGCTCTTACTAACTCACAAATAGCGGCATTTTCAGCTGGTTTAGAAGAAACCTTATTCCAAGGTACAAACCGTCAATATACAACTCAATACGGCATCGATACAAGTATCACGCCTGTACTTAATGTACTTGAGTTGCTTAACGAATGGTCTAGTTCCATGCACTTAAACCTGAAGGAGCTGGGTCGAAATTATCGTCGAAGAGGCGTCAAGAAGGTAGCTGGTACACGCAATGCTGACGGCATTCTTGATCTACCTTGGGTAGATACCAAACCTGTCGATTCTGAAGACTTTGTTAGAGTAGGAGCTGTAGAAATCAATAGGACCACAGCTACCGCAAATCTTCGAACCAACAAACATATCCACTTAATCAACAGAGAAACAAAGGAAGAGATCCTTACTGTTGCCGGAGTGCCTGTAGACAACCTACAAGAGTTTAGGAACTGGACTCTTGTAGGCGATGGAGAGGTCTTAGTGGATGAGCTTGTCGTTCGAATCAATGACAAGCGTGCATTTAAGGCTTTTGAAGAAGTGGGTATTTTGTCAGGAGATTATGACCCTACTACTTCTTACACTATACGTTTACAAGACAGACCTCTTGTTGCGTTTGACCAGAAGTTTGAGAAATTGGACGGTGTTTTTGATGTACTTATGGACATCAAAGTTTTAAAGTCTATTTTCTCATCTTTGACAGAAGGTACGTCAGAAAAGTACTCCGATGATCAGGTTGCAGAGCTCAAGAAACATTATCTTACCTCCGCCTTGTATCTTTCTCTTCCGTCTACTACTGAGTATTCGGACTTGAAGAGTGCCTTGGCAGATGGAACTGTGGATACCAGGGTCAGTTACAACATTGACTTGGGATCTACTAAAATCCTTAATGCTTCTAAATTTAAGAGTGCAAACGCCTATCTACAGAGACGTTTCGAAGCTACTACAGATCTCGGTACTTTGAAGGGTGCCGATCTGAAATGGGTCTCTTGGTGGAACCCGTCCTTCCAAGCTTCCATAAAGAAGCTTACTGCGGCTACCAAATTGGATGAAGTAGATGAGAAGATGATGCCTATATTTGAAGACTTCTTAATGGGTACGGACACCCAGATAGCGAGAATCCTTCAGATGTGTATAGGTTTGTCCCCAGAAGATACGAACAGAATTGTTAATGCAGTTCGACGTAAAGGAACCAAAGACGAGCAAGTAGAATCTTTTAAATTTGCTCTACGACTTTGCAAGGAAGCTGAAGATGAGATTTATGACACTATCGTAAGCCCCGTATCTTTTTACGTCGGCGCTACCGGATTGATTCCTGACGAGTTTAATGCGATATCATATACTTATGAGGCTTTGAACAATGTTTATCCGAACCTTAAGGTTGGTAAGGATGAGAAGGACGGTACGTTCTTCAAAATCGGGTCTGATACTTTGCTTACCGTGTATGTAAGCTCAGAATATTTCAGCACCTCTAAGTGTTAAGTTTTTAAATAGAATTCCTACCTCACACTGCTAACTCACCTATTATTTCTTGATATTATCACAATAAATGTGACCTCACCTTGGGTATCTAAGTACCCAGTTATTTTAACTAAGAGTGGGATCATATATTCATTATGATCTTCTTGTTATTATTTTATGCACAACAACCTATGTCTGAAAATATTTTTGATATAATCGTTTTAATCTCTAAACCCTATTGAGATAAAAATGGCAAAGAGACCTATACCTGTACATAACCCCACCAACAAAAACGGACCTGATGCTAGAGAACGTTTCCTTAAGCATTTGGATAGGGATGGTCAAAGATCCCAAGTCTTGGGAGTTTTAAAAGAATGTCATGTACCTTGTGGTATTCCAACGATCTATGAGAGCTCTGAAGCTTCTTACAAATTGATAAATTCTTACTCTGTTGGATGCCAAGGTAATGCCATAGATAAGTTCCGTGGTGATGCTAATCATACTGTAAAATTGTTTCACGGTACTAAAGAGTTTTGTACAGCGCAAATCATCTTGCAAGGTTTTAAATTACCAAAGCATCATGGTATGTTCGGTAAAGCCGTATACCTGACCCCTAATCTTGGGAAGACCTTTGGTTATACAGGATGGAACAACAGACCTGTAGTGTTTGTATGTGAGGCTATTTTAGGCAAAATTGAGACTATGCCTGATGGGTGTAGAGATATGGATCTACATAAGAGCAAAAATAGAGGTTTTGATACAGCTTTGGGAAAGAGTGGCCACACTCAGACCTATTCTGGTTCTACTTTATATTTTAGTGAATATGCTGTATATGATCCTGAACGTATTCGTATCCTTTATTTACTCGAGTTTGAGAGAAAAGTTAAAGCACCCGTTATTAGAAAATAAATTCGTATCTGACTTTTCTTGTTCATTTCACGTTATACCTTCACCACATAAACCCAGGAGATATTATGTTCGTGAAATGGACCGATATTGAAAGCCTTCATCATGTCGTTCGTAATTATCGTAAAGGTGAAGAAGCCGGATACCCAATCCCTACCGTAACATTCCGTCCGAAGATCAAGCTACATGGCACTAATGCCGGAGTACGGGTACAGCCAAACGGAGCAGTTGTGGCTCAGCAGCGTACTATGGACTGCGACTCCAACAACCCCAATTTCGGATTCAGAATGTGGGTTGAAGCTAAGGCAGACTTTTTCCGGAGTGTTGCCTCTACCACTGGACAGACTGTGTTCTTCGGAGAATGGTGCGGTTCTGGCATCATGGACAAATGTGCTATCCAACAGATTGGACGTAAGGTCTTCACCATTTTTGCCGTTTCGTATACAGGAGATGAAGGTGAAGAAAACCTTGTTACAGATCCTTTCTACATTGAAAGAATGTTCCATAACGCAAAGGTAGATCTTCCCACAGACATTTATATTCTTCCATGGGCGGATGGTCCTATCACAATCGACTTCAATAACCGCGAAGATCTCGAAGCTAAAGCTGAGTTTCTGAGTCAGCGAGTTCTTGAAGTAGAAGCCTGTGATCCTTGGGTCAAGGCCACCTTTGGAGTTGACGGTATTGGGGAAGGGCTCGTGTACTACCCGGTATTCGAAAAGGATCTCGTGCAACGAGAACTTGTGACTCGGCCTATGTTCAAGGCTAAAGGCGACAAGCACAAGGTTGCAAAGACTGATAAAGTTGTACAGGTAGACGTAGAAAAGGTGAACAGCGTAGCTGCTTTCGTAGACATGTTTGTTACAGAAGCTCGTTGTGACCAGGGTGTAGCCTCCCTCGGCAATGTCATTGATCCTAAGATGACTGGGAATTTCCTTGGATGGATGTGCAAAGACATTGAAAAAGAAAGCAAAGCAGAACTTGAAGTAAGTGGTCTTACCTGGAAAGACGTTTCCAATGCTCTTTCCAAAAAGGCTCGTGACTGGTACATCAGCAAGACCAAGTGTATCTGAAATCCTTTTAGAAAACCTACCCCATATTTAATTTAATCCACCTTCCCATAGTTCATCCTTTCAAGTTATAAAACTATAAGAAAGGATGAACTATGGGTTGCTTACCTTGGGTAGATAAAGATCATTATCCAATTCAATCGTATCGGGTTGAATTAGACCCAAACCTACCTCAAAGCATGGATGTGTATAAGAAAGGGTATGTTTGGGAGGAAGGCCCTTCTGCGGTTTTACTGTGTCTTTCAGACAACTCTTTTTCCTACAATATTCCTAACATTGACAGAATCTCTGAGTTACTATGTGAAGATAATACATCCCAAGACGCAAGAGAGTTATTTCCGGGTTTATCCTGGGATATTCCCTCTGGGTATGTTGTGGCTAGAGAAGACATCACATATCCCTATTTTAGGATTTTGAGGGACCCTAATGGATTATACCTGTTTCAAGAAATAGCTTCTAAAGCTCTGTTTGGAAAAGAAACAAAAAGATTTGAAACAAGTATAGAGCAATACCCCACTCAATCCACAGAGTTTTTTCCCATAGGATGTAGAGTGAAAGTATGTTTCAGGTACGATGCTGACAATTGTATAGGAGGGGTCGTAGTCAGAAATGACTCCTCAGAGCCTTACCTGGAAATATTCGGACTTGATGATGGTAGGTATGTTTTAGCCTCTGAATGTCAATATACTAACGAATCATAATCCATGCCAACTAATCGATATTGTGTAAAATGTGAAAAGATAAATACACCCTATCGGGTATCCGAATATAAGACATATGCATTTTATTATTGTTTGATTTGTGGTAGTTATTCTAGAGAATTCAAACTTATAGGACAAAAACTGAAGCCAAACAAAACAGATAGGTTTGCTGTTTTGTTTGAGGAAGATATTCCTATACAAGAAGATATCTCATATTATGAGATATTGAACGATCCACTTGGTGGCACTTCTTTTGATGATGAATCAGAAGGCTGGATTAGATTTTCTCAAATAATGGGTGGGGTACCCGTTCATTATAGTTTTAACGGGAGAAAATTAATAGCTACCCAATATAGCAATACATTTAGCATATACCAGGAATACCTGCAACTAACTAACATTAATAGATCTTGAAGTAAACTCTGAAGCTTTAAATGTTAAAGTAAGTACCCCATTAAGTAAGTTAGCTTCTGGGTCTGTCTTGTATTTTGAAGGTATCTGAACACGGTCTTTATATGGATACTTAAACTCTTTTCTTTTTGCGGTTAAAGTTAAAATTCTTTCTTCCAATTTAAGATCTACATCTTCTTTTATTACTCCTGGAATATCAAACTCTACAATGAGACCGCCTTCAACATATTTATGTCTTCTTTCAGGTACAACCTGAATAGATGTAGTAGGGAAAAAACTTGGAGGTTCGAGTAAAAATTTAGCGTAATTAATCATGAATTGCCTCTAATAAAATAACGGATAATCCCGTTTACAGGTATCAAGGTAAACACAATCATTAGGTGGCAAGTCTATCTATGACAAAATTGTTCAGAAATCCAGGTTTGAGTGCTATCCTAAAACAAGAAGTGTATGGTATTGATCTCTCAGATGGTTATTATTATCTCACCCCTATCAAAATGTTTACTGTTGAGCCTTTGTCCAAGAAAGACCAAAAGCGCTGTCCACAGTGGGCCATAAAGAGGAAGGGAGAAAATATGTCCAGACATATATCAAAATATAGAATGACGCTTCCAGAAGCCCTGGAGTGGGCTTCCGAGATACTTCTTCCCACTAGGATGCAAATTTTGTTTGAGGACGTTTGATATGGGCCTTATAAACGGTTTTAACTTTACGCCTTATCTCATTAGAGAGTGTTCCGAATATGCTCAGACTACAGACGTATCTAAAAATTATCTAGATTTTCTCTGATATGTACCAATAAAATAACGTTACTTATTAAGTAACGTTAAATCTTAACAACACAGGAGATTAGATATGTATAGTAGCCGTGCAAAAGAATTGGTTCATGATCTTATGCGTGAACTCTCTAAAGGCGGAGATCTTGATTATCTTCTTACTCATGTTGAGGTGTCTTTGCCTGATATCGTATCCGCAATTGAAGACCTTGAGGAAACTGTTACCGTTTGTGCCAATGAAGTATTTAATGGGCCTACAGGTGTTAGGGGCGACCCCGCTTAAACATAATCTAGACACATTTTAAATCTCTGAAGTAGAAATAACTTTGTTTATAAGTGAGTTCTCCGAAAAAGTAAACGCTCTTTTATATTATTGTCCTAACTGTCAAAGTTTTGTCCAAGCCAATAGAATTCTTCCTTCCGTATATGAATGTGATTTCTGTAATAGACATGTTCGAGTATGTGTCCATACAATCATATCCAAACCTAATCAGATCTCTATATTATTTGACTCTGAAGAATATGAAGATAGAGAGAAGGTATTAAAAGTTTCTGGACCTCTTACCAGTGCGTACTTACAAACAGAGTTGATGATGTGGGTTGGTGTTTCTATTTCTCTGAATTGTCCCGTTCAATTTACGTTAAGTGGCATAGAGATATTAGTCCGTCCTAATAGTCAGTTTGAAGAAATGTATAAAAACTGTAGAGACCAAGGCGTACCATACCTAAGCACAGATGAGGATTCTAATGGAGTTAGGTCAGATTGTAGACATACAAGAACTTAAGGGTCATGATAAAAATAAAGAACTACTCTTGGTCGTAAACCTTCCACGGGATCTTTATGAAATACGTCATCATTGTGAATATGAGATAATGGACCAGCGAAAGTATTATGGCGGTCGAGAATACACTCTCGTAGTGGGAAGACTTGGACCGTTCTTGGAATCGTTTTACTTGGCTCAATCTCCAGACCCTATATTTTGTGATGTAAAAGTAGACCGAATGGCTTTGCTTATGAGTGATACTTTAGAATTTAAAGGATTGAATTATTTTAGCGCACCATGGCTTAGAGCTAGAACAAAAGAAGGCATCGTTGACTTGTGGATGGGTCTAGGGGCGGGTGATTATGATGTGAAGGACTATGTAGAAGTGTCTTATAGCTCGGTACATTTAGGTAACATTTTTCGAACGAAAATATTGATATCTGCTTTAGAACGAGAATTAAGCTCCCGTAATATGAATTGGAGGGTGTCTCGAGACAAATACGTCACAAAAACAGAAGTGATAGTCAAAAAGCCTTACGAAGTAAGTCGTAATATCTATTTGAATGCTCACACTCAAAAGACATATGGAGCTTCTTTAACATGGTCCCCAGATGACTATGCAAGAAGAGAGGAAATTTTCTTTGGGGCGGGATGGCCTTCAAAAGAAGAAGCTACAAATGCTGTTGAACATTTCATTAGGACAGGAGAGAAACTGTTTTCACCCGGATGGTATGGCTAGATCAGCTTTAACTCAGGTTATTATTCCCAAGCTAGGATGGAAACAATGTCCGTGTTGGCAACGTGTGTAGCACCGGCAGATGTCCAAACTATCCTGTTACCAGAAATAGTAAATTGGTCGGATACGTTTTGCTTCAAAACT
>Ga0208375_1000885_pt1 | contig 37681 bp, 37 predicted proteins | sample RifOxyD1_FD_184038 | JGI IMG/M metagenome (GOLD analysis project Ga0208375, IMG submission 184038) | Soil microbial communities from Rifle, Colorado - Rifle Oxygen_injection D1 (SPAdes) | ecosystem: Environmental > Terrestrial > Deep subsurface > Rock core/Sediment | place: Rifle, Colorado... | reverse complement strand
TTTAGTTCCAAAGCAATTCCACTCGCTCCGCTCGCAGAATTGTTGAACCCTACAAAGTAATGTTTCTTCACTTCCCATGAGACACAAAAAAGCGGTTACCACAAAGTGATACTCGCTTTTCTGGTGAGCCTAAGGTTCAAAATATCGAACTCTCTTACAGAATGATTACGGGGAGTATGACCGAGCTGTCTGAGATACTAGTGGGTGTGGAGTTTAAAAAAGGACTATAGAGTAAGGGGGAGCATAATTTTCCTCGGACACCTTCCAAAGTGCTTTGTAGGGCATTCCAGAGCCGATAATATCCTATATATCGGGGACTCTCGCTTAACTAACCAAAACACCTGTATCTAAAAATGTCGTATTAGATAACATCCGGTTGAAGGGGGGCTTGTTGTCGAGGTGATTTGGGTTAAGAAATATTAATATCAAATCTCTTCTAATTGCACAGTCTAAAGAAGAAACTTACCGACCTTCGTAGTCACTCTCGCGTATTGTTTCGCACACTGTCTTTGTATATTTTATAGTTTTACCTTTTGTGTCTACGTCTGTAATTTCTACCTCATGGCACACTTCATCCACGTTTGGTCCAGAATTAGACCCGCTCCCAGAGGGAAGAACAAATATTATCAAGAGAAGTATTATCAACCAAAAAAGTATAAGTGGCCAAACACTGTCGCCTTTACTATTCACTGAGTATCAATTATATACTAAATTAAGATTCAAAGCTTGTTCCGGGCCTCACAGAGGCTCTATTTTTGAAAAATTCAGGAGTGACTTATGTCTACTGTTTTATGCCCGTCGAAGTAGTTTAAGGTCGCTGTAACCACTCTTTTGCAAAGAGTCCCAAAAAGTTTGTTTGTTTGTTCTGTTTGGTATTTCTCAACAGGCTGTTGCGCCATCACATTCTACTATATTTAAGTTGGTGGGGGAGGGAAATGTGAAAAACGTATCTAAGTCCAATAATTCAGCTATTCATCAAGTCATACTGCATCTCATTTGCTTTTATTGCGGCTTTTTTGAAGAGTTTTTTCTTTTCAGCAGCAGACAAATCACCAAGTGTCTTGGTCGGTTTCTTCTTCTTTAAAATTGTATTTAACAAGCCTATTATACGCATAGCTTTTCCTCTAGGACTTGCCGAGTATAAGGGTTATTGACGTAATTTACAACATTTTCCTTATTAATGTATAGTTTCTGCACCTTATTAGAAAAATCCTTCTCGACTAGCATTAGCGTAACATATTTTCCGAATTCTTGTTTTACTTTTTCCACGTTATCCCTAGAAGTAAAAAAGGCATCAATAAAGAACTCTTTTGGTACATATCTACCTTCTTTTTGATTTCTTTTCTTTGTAAATTCCCAAGCCAAAAAAGGATTTTGGTAAAGATAGAAAATATGGACAAGTCTTTCTCTGGAAACACTTCTTTCGATATTTTTGTGTGCGATGGTGTAGTTTGAAAAAGTAGAATCCATTATGAAGCTCTGGGAGTTTTTAAGAACGCTGTCATGGATTTTATCAACACCCACTGTTATTGTTTTTTGAAAGACATAGGAGTTATCACCGATGTACCCCGGTAGCACGTCTCTTATTAAGTCCGCGTCAATATGAACAATGGGGTCAAATTTATAGTCGTTCACGAGACCTTCGATTATCGATGTTGCGTACTCTGTTTTTCCAGCACCTGGGGACCCTGCCATAAAGATTGTTGTAGGTGAAGACACTGATGGGTATTGTTCTAGTGATGCAAATTTCTCGATAAGAACTTTCTTTGAGTCTTTAATATATTTCTCTGAATCATCGGCTAATAACTGCTCATCTTTTGATAACTGGTAGTTTGTGCTCATTTCTATTTATATTATAGCTTAGCGTAGTTTAAACAATTGCGATTTAAAACAAATCTTAACTTTTTAAGGAAACGCCAGGTGAACAAAGAACTTTTCGTAGCTCTTGCGTACTAGTGTTCGTATGGGTCATACCAATAGTCTGGGGGAGTATTTAAGTCATCAGAGATAGAGTTATTCTTGGTCGTAATTGGAGGAGTTGGCTTATCAGAACTACTAGAAAAAATGGCTGAAAATATGGAAATTCCGATACCAATTAGAAATAGAGTTCCGACTAAACCCAGCGAACCAAAAAATAAAACGAAACCCAACCCAACAAGACTTCCCATAGATTCAGTATACTCCATATTTATGTGGATAGTTTTTGAGTAACTGGCTATTAAAGAGAAAGCCTAGCTCTGTTTAAAATCTTTAAATTCTGGAAACTTTTCTATAAGCGTTTCTACTAATGTATTTCTTGTTTTCTCAGTAAATTCCCCATATTCATCGTATTTTACTTTCACATCTAGATACAACCATATAAATAATTTTGCAAAAAACTTCTTAACCTTACCGTAATCTCTTATGACCAACTCAATACCGACAACAGCGTCCAACAAGGAAAACCTTCGAACGTGTGAAATAAAGTAGTGATGAAGAAGTTCCATTAAAAATTCAGTTACTAACGAGGCAAAACCAAATAAAACTAGATAAAATATTGCCATTGTCTCGTAGTCCCCTCTAAACAAAAATGCTGGGCCAAAAAAACACACCATGACTAGGAAAAACTTAATCAAGTAGCCTAGTGATTTCCTTTTATATTTCATTGCTTTACTATCTTATTCTACTACTTTTGAATTATGGGGGGGGCTTGATACCGATGTGCTTTGGAGAGACTAATACTATTATCAGGCCTCTTCAAAACGCTCAGTATTTTTTACTCCTGTTCACTCACAGAAAAACAAACAACCCACCTGTTCCTCGGCGGGTTGTTGAAAAAGGCGCTTATTATTATAAGTTATCCTTTTTGTTACCTGACGCATTCGGATTACTTTGGACATAACTTACACAATCGCCTTGGTTTTTAAATTTAGGCGTATTGAATAGTTTCCAACCATCCTTCTTGCAAGCGTCTACCGTTTCCGGTGCTACACAAGATTCGTTTGCCACAATGACAAACTTATCAGAAGTGAGACCATCAAATACTGCGGAAGGTGCCAGAGAACTTGCCCAGGCATCAGTAAAGCTTGTTGAGCTTGACTTATACCCAACTAAGCGAAACTTGCCAAGGGCGCACTGTGCACCTACAGGTAGAACATTACTTGTAGAACCAGTAATTTCGGATGTTGAGTAATCGGCTGGAGCATTCATGATGGAAGTATCAGCACCATAAAGGTTTCCTGCACCACCGTAACTGTTACCGAGAACATAGTTACCGCTAGTGGAAACACCACCATCCAAATTTGCTGTTTTCCATGTTGCAGTCATTGGGAATAAGTAGTCACGTGCTAATGGAGCTGTCGCTATTATCCCATCAAGATACTTGAGAACATGAACTTTAAGTGTCTGAGCTGGAGTACAGGTGTGATTCCAAACAATCACATACTTATCTCCTTCAAGAACTGTAAAGTTAGGGTGAGCTGTTGTTTTTGTTGCACCAACAGCACTCTCAAGAGTATCTCCTGTTGAGTAGCCCACAAGTTCATATTGATGTGTACCATCACACGACTCACCTACAAGAGGTGTAGTTAAAACTTCTTCCGCACTATATGACGCGGGGAGAGTTATAGCAGAAGTTGAGGCTTCGTAGTCCCCATCTCCGTCTGTCCAACCTCCTGGAGCAAGTGTAAATGGTGCATTATACGTAGATGTAAACATTGGAAAACTTACACTACCAACACTCTGAGTTGTAGCTTGCACACCATCAACGTACTTGAAAATGTGAATAGTAGCACTTGTTACGGGTGACGAGGCTTCAACCTTTACTGTTGGTTGAAGACCATCAGTCAAGGCACTCGTAACTAATCCGAGTGTTCCTGTGCCTATTGCTTCATATACGTTGCCAGGTAATGGAATTGTCCCTGGGGAAGGCGAATCACCTAAACCGATATTAAGCGAGTCATAAAAACAACCTTGCGCAGTTCCGAAGCATACTGCTGCTTCCCCGATTGGTGAGTACCCGTAATGAGTTGTATTGTAGCTTACACTGATTATAGCTTTATCAGGAAGTGTTAGACCCGTGAGGTCAAAACTTATTGGAAACGCCTTCCCGTTAAAACAGGCTTGTGTTGCTTCGTTAAACCATTTACCACCAGTGCAATTTACTAAATCTGCAGATGGTCGGTACGGCATATCAAAGGTTTGTGTTACAGTTTTAATCTGTGTGCCGGGAGAGTTGTCCGCTTCCACATCGTAAACATTGAGAGTAATAGGCATTGAATACGTTAGGCCTGGAGTGGTCACACAATCACCCGTATTCCAATGACCACTTTCACACGCCCAACTGCTCATCATAACTGTAACTGTTGGGTTAAGACGCTCGGTTCCAATAAATTGGACCTGGCCTCCTAGTTCATTAAAAGCGTACGCTTCCGGACCCTCGCTACCAACATTACCTGGAAGAGGCTCAGTCAAACCATTGTTGTATATAACTGTACTACTTGCGAAAACAGGACTCGCTAATATAGTTAAACCTGTTATCGCAGTCACTATTCCTACTATTAATTTCTTCATAATCTTTTCACCTCCAAATCCAGGAAATAGATACAAAAAAAGCCCGTAATAAAACATACGGACTTTATAGGAATATCAAATTTTCATTTGAAACATTACCGCTATAAGTTAACAGAAATTGAGCAAAAAATCCAGCAAGGACGGTAGTGACGTGGTGTGTTAATAATATTTTCTCGAACGTGCCTTACCTTCAGTTTTTATTGTTTTGTCTTCTACCAGCTCCTTCAAATATAATATTGTTGTACTGGTTTTTAGATTTAAGGCACTTCTTATCTCTTTTGAGCTTACTTTGCCGCGACTCTTGATGAAAACCCTAACCCTTTCAAGTCTTTCTCTTTTTCCTAATTGCTTTCCTTTCACGCTTTTTCTCCTGCCAAGTTTAAATTTGTTAGTGACCCTGAACCTTGGTTTATCTATTTTGTACATTTTTCTGAAATTATCTATCCCTCCCCAGTACAACCAAATGCTGCTGTATAGGGATTGGCCTGTCCTTGAGTCAAGCAACTCTCGAGTGGAGGGGTGATGTCCAAGCTTGGTTACGAAATCTAAATATTTAGCTAAATACCGTTCTCTTTTTGCCAGCTTAGTGTTTGGTTTAAGGTTAATTTTGTAGAAAGCTTTTAAAGCACTTAATTCTGCTGGTAGGATAGATAACTCTGAGCATATCTCAGAAACACGGCGCCCCCTCTTTATTAAATTAATAATATTATCCCGACTTACAGATTTTGTAAGTTGATTTAGTCTGTGTTTTCTATTAATTACATAGTCGAACAAACCCAGCCTTTGTCCCTTTTTCATCATCTGCCAAACCCTAGGTTTTGTTAGTTCCATTCGGGTCGCAACTTCTTGGAGAGTCCCGAACTTCTCGTACATATTTTTAATGGAAATTAACCTATCTATTTCTTCTTTCGAAATAGCATCCCGGTGTATCTTTTGATATTTAGTTTTGTTTCTGTCTTTTTTATAAGTGAGCATAGGTTGCGATACCGAGTATTTAGCTCAAGTAAGCCATATTCTACTACTTATCTGAAATATTTCATTTTCTTTTCATCCTCGTGGTGTATACGTTAGATATGACTCAAAAAGAGTGGGTAACTGTCTGTAGGTATCTACATAACATTAGGAAAAAAACTCAAAAGGGAGACACAGTAGTCACTGAAGACTAGGGGGGGGGTATATGACCGATGAGATTTGTATTGAGAAATATAGTTATCAGCCCATTTTAAAACGTTTAGCATTTATTACTACGACTCAGACTCAGAGAAACAAGCAACCCACCTTTTTCGGTGGGTTACTAGTATTAAACCTTAAAACTTAAAGGTTTTTCGACAAATTATCTAACAACATCAAAACTATCACTTATCAATACCGTTGCCCCACCACCATTTACCCAAACCGAAAGAGTAAATTCACCGATGCTAGAAAAATCTGCATCTTTAAGATTCAAATGCCAGCTTCCAGAACCGAACTCATCAGTCAAGAAGGTAAAGGGTTGTAGGCTACCAAAGAGACCTGGAAAGCCATTTCCTACGCTAGCGCTGGTAGCAACTCCGTATGTTGATTCCCAATTACCTGTTCTATCTAGTCCACCCCACGAATCCAACCAGGTACCGCTCATATTACCATCACCATCTATAACCCCAGTAAGAGTTACAGTCCCCGGTCCATTTTCTGCGTAATCCGCAACGATTACGATATTATCTCCAACAATTGAAATCGAAGTTACTGTTTTGTTATTTCCAGAGTAGCCCAAAGTACCTCCTACCTGAAGGTCCGATATGGTATGGGTATAATCAATTCCATCATAGTTTATAGCAAAGTCCCAGCTACCCGAAACATCCCATAAAGGTGATGTTGTCCAACCATTAGCCACATATACCACATACGTTGTATTTGGGTTCAAACCACCCATTACACCCGTTAAAGTGACCTCTGTGTTGCCGTTAGGCTGGTTGACAATAAGCTTTGAGGTTGTATCTGAGCCAGTTATGTCGTGCTGTCCCCAAGGAAGTGGCATAACGTCCCCCGACAGATTCCATTCAACAGTTTTTGCCGCCGCTAAATTTGAATCTGGTTTTACAGCAAGAGCCTTGCCAGGTAACACTGAAAGTAGAACAAGTGATAAAACTATCATAAATATTTTCTTCATTAATTTTTCACCTCCGTTACAAGCAGAAAATATGTACAAAAAAATCCGCAATTTTCTTGCGGACTTCCACTGACAGTCAAATATCTATCTTTATATTCATTTCTCTGCCCATAGTATTCCTACGCCTTATGAAAATCAAGTACGGGGGGGGGGCTATAACCGAAAGACTTTGACTTAGGAAAATACTATTATGGTAACTAACTAAATTGTTCAATATTCTCTATTTTTTAATAGCCATATAGCAAGATATAACAATTCATTATCGTATAAATAATACTCGTAATAATTATAATAACATATATTGGTACGTATGCGTAGTTTGGGGGTAAATGGTTGGGGTCTATATTACAACACTCGGGTGTATATCAAAAAACAAAAGTAGACCTCATACCCGGTCTTAATGTTTGCCTGAAATATATCAAATAATAATAATATACATAGTACTATGATACTATGATATGGCGTAGTAACAACATAAACGACTTGTTAAAGTTTTCATTATTTGGTATAATTACCCTACATTGAAACCCAAAAATAATCTACGACCAAGCAAAAGACACTTGTATTTATAACTCACTATTTACTAGAAGTAAGTTACAGAAGTACAAAATCAGACGGCAGTCGTTAGTGACTAGCATAAGGCCTGTAAAAAGGGTCAGATGTGGTTCCTAATCGCTGTTTTTTAAACACCGTTAGAACCCGGTGTATTTTTATTTTAATGAGGAATAAGTAATGGAGGAAAAAAGTAATTTTATAACAAATGACAAGAGATACAGCCCATTTTTATTTGCATGTAGTATGAATGGTTACCTGGTCTACATTAGAGAATTCACGCAGCATAAAACAATCTATTTCGAGTTCTCACCCCGAGAGAAGGCTAAACAACTAATTGACCAATTCGAGGTTAAAAACCCGTTATGTATACCAGAAAGGGACCTGTTTGATGCGATAGAGTATTTTTGGAAGAAAGTCTACGATGCAAAAGGGAATCGCCAGAGGTATCGGTTGTAATGAGAAATAACAGAAATGGAAATAAAAAAAGTAAATGAGTACTTAGATAAAAGCATAGCGTGCAGATGGTCGCCTATAGTAGCAAAGGCTGGTTGGACGCCAATAGCAAATGTTTTTATCGAGAACTATTGCAAACTTGACATTAACCCCAACGAAGCAATGTTTTTAATACATTGTTTTATGTATAAATGGACCGTAGATAAACCCTACGTATCGTTAACGAAGGTCAGTATTCAGATGGGAAAAAGTAGAGATACCGTTCAAAGATACGCAAAAGAACTTGAAAAGAAAGGTTTTATAAAACGAATATACAGGACAAGGTTACCGAGTCTAGTAAATTTAAACCCACTAATAAAAGCGATGGAAACTTTTGCCATACATCCAACCTTGACCAAAGTACCTATGCAAAATATCCGTACAACCTATGCAAAGGCGCATACCAAAGAAGAACCTTTAAGAAGAACCATTACAGAATTTAATAAAAGTAAAGGAATTCAACATATAAGCGAGGTAATGACATGGAGAAAGTGACTAGAACCGAAGCCAAGTATTTCGATAGCGATGTTTATAAGCGTGAGATGAATAAACTATACGACCTTATAATCGACCTATACATAGTATCTAGACTTCCAGAGAAAACACCCTTATACTTTAATGAATACGGACCTATATATGAAAAAAGCGGTAATCTACCTACGATTTAGTGACCCCAAGCAAATGGGCGGTGCTACAATAGAAACTCAAGAATCGGCTTGCGAACTAGCTTGTAATCGGGAAGAATATACTGTTATTGATACTCTTAAGGATGAGGCAATATCTGCCAAGGAATCTGGTGACATTAATAAGAGACGCTTAGCTGACCTTTATAACTACTGTGTTAAAAACTCAGGTAAGTTTGATGTCTTAATGGTCTTCAAACTCAATCGTTTCGCAAGAAGCGTAGAACAACACTCCTGGTTAAGAGCGAGGCTTAGAGAGCACGGAATCCTGCTAAGGTCTGCAACTGAAAGTATCAACGAGTCTCCGGAAGGTAAGTTAATGGAAAACGTGTTAGCCTCAATTGCTCAATTTGATAATGACGTTAAGTCAGTTTTGGTTAAGAAAAATATGTGGCAGAGAGTTGAGCAGGGATTATGGCCCTTCCCACCCCCATTTGGATATAAACCGCAGGTTCATGAAGGCAGGAAAATAGCTCCTTATATTCAAGATGATTACTCCATTGACTCAGTAAAGTATATTTTTAAGGTATTTTCTGAAGGACATGTTTCTAAATCACTAATTGCATCTGAACTTACAACTTGGAAGGTGATGACTTACCGCGGACAGAAAGTTAACTGGAGTCCTCAACTTGTATTCAAGATTCTTAACAACCCTTTTTATAAGGGGTTTTTGAAACACGAAGATGGGAGGTTAATCAGAGGGCTACATGAACCTTGTGTAGAGCCGGAAGTTTTCGAGAGGTGCCAGACTTTACAGGAAGTCGGTAGCAAACAGATTATTTTTAAGAAGACTTTTAACGATGACTTCCCTTTAAAAGGGCATGTTTACTGCGATAAATGCGGTACTCCATTAACTGCCTGTTGGTCTAAAGGAAAGTTTAAAAAATATGCTTACTATTATTGTCAGACTAAAGAATGTATCAGGTATGGGAAGATGATAAGAAGAAATGATTTAGAAGGTGATTATTTAAAGTTGCTTAGGAATATTAAGCCAAGCGCTAGTGCTATTAATGAGTTCGAGCTTGGTTTTGTAGGGCGATACAAAGAGCGGGAGTCAGAGATAAAAGGCGAGTACCTTAGAACATTAAAAGATATTCAGGATTTAGAGAAGCAAGAAGAGTGGGTTGTAGAAATGGCTAGAAAGGGGACTATTCCAGAGCATCTAGTTAGAAAACAACTTGATGATTTAGAACAACAGTTAGTATTTGCCAAAGCAAGCCTAGACGATAGCTACAAGGATGAGTTAGATATTCAAACGCTCATATCATATGCTAAAACGTTTTTCAGAAAATTGGACATGATATGGGTGGATGCGGCACCTAAAGCAAAAGCACGGTTGCAGAACTTCATATTCCCGGATGGGGTAACATATCATTTTTCGGGTATATCGAACTCTGTTATTTGTCCGTTATTTCAACAATTAAAGGCAGTAGCGGGTAAGAAAAGCTACTATGGTGACCCCACGGGGAATCGAACCCCGATTACCGGGATGAAAACCCGGCGTCCTAACCGTTAGACGATGGGGCCGAGGTTCGGCGTAGCAAAAACCCGCCGTTAACACAAGGCACAACGGTATATTATCAGCAAATTGCCCCCTTTTGCAAGAAACAAGCCCTATAGCATCCGTGCCGAAGACCGAAGTCTCGCCAAACCCAAACTGCCCCCTCCAGTAAAAATAGTGGTAAAATGAGTCGAAATGGCCATACTTACCACCATTTACCTATACATATACACGTTTTTTGCGGCTCTTTTACCCGGTGTAAGTTACAACGAGGGTATGCTGGGGCAGCCTCAGACTTTTTTGCCTAGCCACGTGGTACAACAAACCGATAAAGCTGTAAGCTCCCTTCTTTACAGGGGTTTGTTCAAGTACGACATTTACGGGGCAACGGTTCCCGACCTGGCTGAAACATGGCAGGTATCGGACGACGGGCTAGTGTACACAATAAAACTTAAAGCTAATCAACTTTGGACCAACGGTAAGGAAATAAATGCGGACGACCTTATATACACTTCTTTTAAGGTTACAGACCTATCTGGTGTAGCAACCGACAAGGTCGATGATCTGACCGTGCGATACACCCTTCCCAATAAATATTCTCCGTTTTTAAGTCTTTTAACCGTAGGGATAATGCCGCAGAATTCCGAGGAAAATAACGACCCCCTTCATCCCGTAACAAGCGGGGATTTCAGGGTCGCCCGAATAGAAAAATCAGGTAAATACATCAGGCAGATAACTCTTGTATCGCCCAACAACAAATATGATATTCAAAAAATAAGCTTTAGGTACTATACAAACGAAGATGAAATTTTAACCGCGGCAAAGCTCGGTGAGATAAACGGTTATCTTTTATCGGAAAAAAAGGCTCCCGACAACTTTTACAACTACGAATTCCCCGTGCAGGGTATTTATTACGCCCTATTTTTTAATATTAGAAACGAAAAGCTTTCTGACGTCGCTGTGAGACAGAAGCTTGAAAAGGTAATACCGTTGGAAAGCTTTACGGCGGGTCAGGGAATAAGGGTTCAAGGTCCGGTCAGCCGGAGTGTTTTTACTGACCTGGAGTTAGAATTCGACCGCTATGATCCGCTTTTTTCCGAGGACTTGGGCGATTTAAGTCTGACTATAAGAGTGCCGGATATAGAAAACCACGTGATTATGGCTAAACAAATAGCTTCGGTTTGGAGGGAAAAATTGGATATAGAGGTGAAAGTTGAGCCTATAGCTACCAACGATATTGTTTCAAGAATTATAGAACCGAGGGATTTTGAGGTTTTGCTATTCGGACAGGAAGTAGGACGCGACCCCGATAGGTACGTTTTATGGCATTCGGCTCAGAAGAATCCTCCGGGACTGAATTTTTCGGGATTTGACCAGGTTAGGGCGGACAGAGCCTTGGAGGAGGGAAGAAATGAGTTGGATAACGAGAAAAGGATCGTTCACTATAACGAATTTCAGAAGGTTATCGTAGACCAAGTTCCCGCCGTCTTTTTGTATCACCCGTTCACTAACTTTTATGTTTCGAAATATATTGAGGGGGTGGGAGAGAAGTATACCTTTACCTACGCAGACAGGTTTTTAGATTTTGAGAACTGGAAGTATGTGAGGACGAATTAGGGTCGGTAGTTATGGTTGCTCCTTTGGGCTTTTCCCGCGCGATGTTATAATCTTTTTGGCTATATTTTGGTGGTGTGTGCCAAACGGCTTAGGCGCTGCCCTGTGGAGGCAGTTTTAGCGGGTTCGACTCCCGTACACCACCCCATAAAAATAGCAACAAACATCTAACGCAAATCAACGGATTTAACTTTCATCCTCAACTCCTTATAATTCGGAATAGTTCTCGCAACTTCTGCCCAGAATCTCCGGGAATGGTTAAATTCAATCAAGTGGCATAGTTCGTGAACTACTACATAATCCCTTTGATCTTTAGGCAAAAGAGCTACTTTATAGTTAAAGTTCAAATTTCTTGCTTTTGAACAACTGCCCCATTTTGATCTCTGATTTCTTATAGCTACTTTTCGGTATCTGACACCGTACAAACGTGCAAAAAAATCAAGACTTTCCAGTATGATTTTTCTGGCGGCATTTTTATTTTGAAGGTAGTGTTTTCTTGAATACATTTTCCAATAGTTTATCAGGGTTTGAGCCTAATTAGTTTAAAGTTATAAATTTAAATACTAATTCTTTGCCCGGCTGTAAATATCCGGTATTTTCGACTTACTAGCCGATTAACCTCCAAGGTAGTACAATAACACAGCGAAAGGAGGTATAAATAGGTTTAACCACCAATCTATAAAAAAACTATGAACGGAACAATTAAAACAAAAACAGACAAAGGATTTGGATTTATTTCACGTAACGGTGAAACAAAAGACCTTTTCTTTCATTCTAACAATCTGGTCGGAGTTACTTTTGACGAACTTCAAGTCGGAACAGCAGTTACATTTGATGTCGTAAACAGTGATAAAGGTCCCAGAGCAGAAAACGTAAAACTTGCCGAATAAAGGGAGCTGAAAAATACAAAGACAGCGTCGGCAAAAACTTCTCAGTTAGTATAAAGCCGATGGTATCAGTATGAACAGAACCATAAAAGAAGCTTTTATAGTTTGGTGCATAACCGTCGGTGTTTTTGTGGTGCTTATTTTCATATCAGCCACTACACCCGATCTGGAATCTTTTCCAGTGCGTCAGTTGTTATTCGGAGGTTTAGTTCTCCTGGATGTTCTTATAGGAGTAATTAGTTTTCTTATTGCGATGTTCCTGGCTCTTGTAGAATTTTTTAGGAACAGTGTGTATACCAAAAATCCTCTTAGATGGGTGTTTGTCATTGTCTTAGTAGGCGCGGTATTTTTAGTTGGTTACTTATTTATAAACGATCGTTTATTTGTAAAACCCGAAACTGTACGAGAAAAAATAGCGCGTCAGCTTATCGCGAAACCCCAACCGATAGTATCTGAAACAAAACCTGAAGAACCTAAACATGGGTATCAGGCCAGCCCGATCGTCAATATAAAAAATGAAAGCTATTTTGTCAGCGGTAACGACCGGGAGATATTATGCGAGCAGATAGACGACTCAGAGAGGCGGTTGAAGGACAACAGAATTAGGTTAGGCTACATCAGCTACAACATGAGATACAGCTATTTTCCTATACTGACCGGGGATGGTTACACAATAGGTGATTTTACTGTTATGACGGACTCAACAATCACTGTCCCTCAGTGGACTTCTAGCGAAGGAGCGTCGGATGACACCAAAAATGACTGGAGAAGATTTAAGAACGAAGTTAGAGATCATGAGAATAAACATCAGGAGATCTTAGTAGAAAATGCATCAGAATTTGTGATGACGTTGAATAATTTAGGTTATTACCAATCTGAAAGTGCTTTAAATTCGGCTATAGAAAGTCTGTACAATGCAGCCTACAAAAAATTAATGGAAGAGCAGGATAATTTCGATGAGAACTACGAAAACGAGCCGTTCCAGCATTTTTGTGAAAATCACTAGATCGTACTTTCAAACGAAACGTTCAGATTTTACCCGAACACGCAGTATACGAAATTGAGAAACAAACAATTTTCAAAGGATACTTGGGCACACGTTTATAATACTGAGTATATTTAATATTAAGTCGGGAAATAGTGGTACAATGCCGAAAATAGAATAATTTAGAGTACAAACAAAGGAGAGAAAATGGCTACGCTTGATGAGATGGTTGCAATGAAAGAGGCTTCAGCCTTGGCGTCAAAGAGATCTGTGGCAGGTCCCCTTTTGCAGTGGGTTTTGAGTAAGAGGAAATTCACTTATCAGGAGGCCGGAATACAACACAATGCGTTGGTGGAAGAAGGCCTCGAGGGTCTAAGCGTCGACACCTCTTTGGAGGAGTGGCTGGGGTACTATGTTGATCACGGTTTGTTGAGACTAGAGTGGGGCGTTTACACTTTGGTTTAAAACAAGTGCTTGTCAAACGGAAACCCGGTATTCATAGAAATATGACTGCCGGGCATACTTTTTTACCGGCTTTAAAATACTCCAGGCCGTCTTATTGACAGCGTGGTAGTCTCACCCCATCATATACATATGAAACATATCCCCCTTAAAAACGGTTTTGTAAGTGTAGTTGTGGCTTCAATTTTAGCGGTTCTTTTACTCTCCTCGGTTACGTTTTTAGCCAAGAAAGGGTACGAAAGTTTGGACAAGGAACCCAGTGTCTTGGGCGCTGAGGACATAAGAGTAACAATAGACTTAAACACCCCTACGATGAAAAGCGACTTTAATGTCGGAGTAACGCACACCCAATACACTGTCGGAACGGGAAGTTCTACAGCTGAAGTAAGCGGGAGAGAACTTCTTAAGAATGGGCTGACTTACGCTAATGCCCATGTGCATGGGTGGGGAGTAGGGCCTATCAACGAAACTCCGGGACAACCTTTCAATTGGTCAACACTTGACGCAAGAGTCAATTTGATGCGTATGACCGGTTCAACAATGGTCATTACATTTTGCTGTGGTCCTACGTGGATGGTCGATCCTAACTGGACCTCAGGAACTGACTGGACAAAACTGGAGTACGGAATACTTCCAGAACATGAACAGGATTATGCAAATTTGGCCAAAGAAGTTGCCTTAAGATACCCCGACGTTAAGTATTTTCAGGTTTGGAACGAGATGAAGGGGTTATGGAATTCATCAACAAACAACTGGGACTACCAAAGATACACCAGTCTGTATAACAAAATATGGGACACTGTAAAAGCCGTCAGACCGGACGCAAACATCGGAGGACCCTATCTTAAGATTGAAGGCTCGGGCGGAAATACCGACTTAGGACTGGCGTCACACTGGTACACAAATAAACCTATCACCTCAAGAAATAGAGAAGTAATAGAATACTGGATGGCAAATAAGCGCGGAGCAGATTTTATAACAATAGATAGAAACTCTATTGATGGGGATGAAAACTGGAGCGATTATCCGGAAGACAAACGTATAAAACTGACACATTGGTTCGGTGACGTCATCAGACAAATAAAAACTTATAGCGGATACAAAGGTGAGCCTATTTGGATGGCTGAAGACTATATTTGGAAAAATGCCGATACTTTCCAGCCGACCAATGAGTATCAGGCGGCGGCTCTTGCAAGTATGCTTTATCACGAGATGACGGGCGGGGGAGCGGTTTCTCTTAGATGGGGTCCTATGAAATCAGGCTCTCTAAACAAAGAAAACTTATTTACTGACACAAGGGTGAGTGGCGGCGGTCAGGCTTTGCCTGCATATGCAGTGTACAAATATTTCCATGATTACTTCGGACCAAACACGCAGCTTTTCCAGGCCACCTCCTCATTTCCCGACGTCGAAGTGGTTTCATCAGCATCCAAGACACTATTGATAAATAAGACGCCGAGCCCACTTAACCTGCTAATCAATAATGTGGTACCCGTCTCACTTGCCGCCTACGAAGTAAAACTTATGGATACCCCGACTTCTGCTCCTACGGCAAGTCCTGACACCACGGCGCCTACGGTATCTCTTGTCTCTCCTCAGGAAGGTGCCGTCGTCTCCGGAGTCGTTGCCGTTAGTGCCGAAGCTTCTGATAACACCGGTGTGATTAAAGTTGAATTTTACGTGGACGGCTCTCTGTCAAACACTGATACCGCAGCGCCATACTCATTTTCCTGGGATACGTCTGCATCTACAGACGGAGCTCACACATTAGGTGCCCGAGCCCACGACTCGTCTAATAACTCAACTGCGGCTATACCTGTATCGGTATCAACACTAAACACCGTTTCAGACACTACACCCACTACGACACCCGTGGCGACTATTACCATAACAAACCCCACTGACGGCTCAGTCGTTAAGAGAAGTTCATCGATTAAAATAGATACGACTGTTTCGGATTACTCGACGATCGCTAAAACCGAGTTTCTGGTGAACGCGGTAATTAAATGCACGGACACTTCTTATCCGTATTCCTGTACGTGGAAAGTACCCGGCAGGAAAAATGAGATGTATAGGTTGGTTGTAAAACTCTATGACTCGGCAGGAAATACCGTTATGTCAACGCCGGTTACTGTGACAGCTAAGTGATCTATCGGTTTTGCTAGAGCGTTCTTTACCGCACCATAAAAAAAGGAACAAAGAGTCTTTTTGACAACTTTGTCCCTTGTGCGGTAGTAAGGCCGGAATTATTTCCAAACCTGGGCGACCACCGAGACTGTGTACAGATACTCTCCTTTCTCCAGGTTTACTTCATATGAAGTTTTTATAATCGCCTCCGTCGCTTTATAGATTTCGTCGTGGAATTTCTCCACATTGCCGGGACTGCAGAGTTTCGGATCTCTGGGATCAAATTTGAACGTTCTCTTTTGCCCGGGTTTCATTTTAAGAATGGCCTCAAATATTTCTGCTGCCCCCAACGAATCCTTGGGAATTGAAGCCAAAAACCACTCAACCCCATCTTTCGTAAAAGCTTCGCTCATCTCGTCTCCTTATCTACACTGCTAAAAAAGGTTTAGATTCGGTGATTATAGCGATACTTAGAGAAAAATCAACCTGAGGGGGTTACAAAAAGATTATAGAAAAGGTTACCTGACGAATGTCAAAGCAATTCCCTTTTTACCCATTCTTCCGGTTCTGCCTACGCGGTGAATGTAGTCTGTAAAGGTTGCCGGGGGGTCGTAGTTAATAACATGCGTAATGTCAGGTACGTCAATTCCTCTGGAAGCAACGTCTGTAGCCACTAATATGTCTATTTCGTATTTTTTAAATTCACTCAAAACTTTTGATCGTTGTCCCAAAGATTTATTTCCGTGTAGCGAGCCCGATTTGTGCCCTCTTTTTCTAAGTTCTGTAGACACTTCTTCGGCGCCCCTTTTAGTTTTAGAGAAAATCAACACTCTTTTGAAGTCTGCATTGACTAATAGACCGTGTAGGACGTCGATCTTACTTTTTCCTGAATCGACCCTGACTATATCCTGGTCCACATTTTTAACAGCTTCCTGTTTTTCTATTTCTACTTTATAAGGGTTTCTCAATAATGAATTTGCTACCTCTTCAGATTTTCTTGATAGAGTAGCGGAGAAAAATAATGATTGTCTTGAATTGTTTAGTTTAGCGACAATTTTTTTAACATCGTTTATAAATCCCATATCAAGCATCTCATCGACCTCGTCAAGAATGATGTTATTAAAGGTACTTAGATCCATTTGTTTTCGTTCACAAAGATCCAAAAGTCTTCCCGGAGTAGCTATAACAAAATGAGGGTCTCTTTTAATAAGTCTGATCTGCTCTGAATAGCTTGCACCTCCCATGATAACAACGTCTCTCAAATGAGTCCCGGCTATAAGTAAACTGTACTCGGTTCTGATTTGATTTATTAATTCTCTGGTAGGGGCGATTATCAGGCATTTTTGTCCCTGGTGTTTCATAACCTTATTTATCATAGGTATGAGGTAAGCAGCAGTTTTTCCCGAACCAGTACAGGCAACTCCTAAAACGTCCTGGCCGCTCAATATCTGGGGAATTATCTCGGCCTGAATTTTTGTGGGGTGAAGATAGGCCTTTTTAGAAATATTTTTTTGCAACGATTGAACCAAAGTGTAGTCGCTAAAAGTCATGGTAGGAACGTATATAGACTCAGATTCGCCCCTTACGGCCTTAGAAACGAACAAATCAGTGTTTATATAAGAACCGGAATAGGGGTTTCTTCTTTGAAACCTACCTGACCCGAACCCGCCGGAACCTCCGTAATTACTATTAGACCCGTAATTACGGGCACCTCCGAACTTTCTTCGGGTGCGTGCAAACCTATCACTATGTCCATAACTTTTAGTATGCATATGTTTTAGTGGGGAAAGAGAAAAAACGAGTTAATCTCAATCAGACACATCAATAAGTATAACACTATCGGGGATTTATTCAAACTGCCCTTGCGGCCGTCCTTCTTCTTAAAGTAGGGTCCAGGATCTTTTTTCTTAATCTAAGGGACGCCGGGGTTATCTCCAAAAGCTCGTCATCCTCTAAAAGGCCTAAGTACTGCTCTAAACTCATGTCTACCGGGGGAGGAATGGTGATGCCTTCTTCCCCGACAGATCTATTATTAGTCAATTGTTTCTCTTTGCATACGTTAACTTCGACATCCTCGTCCCTGCCGTTCAAACCTACGATCATACCCTGATAGACCATGGTCTGCGGTCCAACGAAAACGGGACCTTTTTCATGCGCAGGCAAAAGTCCGTGCGGTACAGCTTTACCGCTGTGGGAAGCTACTATCGCTCCCTTTCTAAGTTTAGGTATGGCGGGACCTATTTTTTCGTATCTTGAAAACGTTGAACTTAAGACCGCCGTACCCTTTGAAAGGGTCAGCAAAACGCTTCTTAGACCGAGAATACCTTTAGTAGCTATTTCGAATACAAGCCGTGAGGATTCCGAAGTAAGTTCCTCCTGAGATATTAGTATCCCGTGTCTTCTTCCGAGCTCACTTTTTATTGCCCCAATATGAGTGTTTTCCACATCGATTGTAAGTTCCTCAATTGGTTCCATTACTACACCGTCGATAATTTTTGTGATAACCCTGGGTTTGCCGACGCTAAGCTCAAATCCTTCTCTTCTTAAAGTTTCTAAAAATACGGATAGGTGGAGTTCGCCGCGGCCTGATAAGACATACTGGCCGTCGTCTTCTATTTTAAATTTCATCGCCACGTTTGTTTGTAATTCGCGCTCTATTCTTTCCAGGATCTGGCGACCGGTTAAAAATTTACCTTCTTTTCCCAGAAACGGAGAGGTATTAGGTCCGATCGATATGGCCAGGGTAGGTTCTTCTATTTTTATTGTAGGAAGAGCCTCGGGAGTAGCGGCATCACAAACCGTGTCACCTATATTTGTGTTTTTAATTCCGGTTATGGAAACTATATCACCTGATACCCCTACTTCGGTTTCAACCCTTTTTAGGCCTTGATTTACGAATACTTTTTCAACAACAGCCTTTTCCTGTTTTCCGTCTGCGGACATCAAAACTACGGACATTCCGGGTTTAACAACGCCTCTGGTGACCCTTCCTATGGCATACTTGCCTTTATAGTTGTCCCAATCCAGCGTTGAGACGAGCATTTGAAGGGGTTCGTTATCCCTGGATTCGGGCTGAGGAATATATTTCAAAACAGCCTCAAATATGGGGGTGAAATCTGCGGGAGCTGCAGTCAATTCCGCGAGCTTAGAAAAATCGAAATCCTTCCAGGCTTTACCGTCTCTCCCTATTGCGTACAGTATCGGGAATTCAAGCTGACTCTCGTGAGTGGCAAGTTCTAAAAAAAGGTCGTAGATTTTATGCAGAGAATTTTTAACCAAAGCATCTTTTTTATCGATTTTATTTATTATCACGATTATTTTTAAACCCAGTTCCAACGCTTTTTTAAGCACAAATTTTGTCTGAGGCATCGGGCCCTCCTGAGAATCCACGACCAGTAAAGCGCCGTCAGCCATATTTAGGGTGCGTTCGACCTCTCCTCCGAAATCGGAGTGGCCGGGGGTGTCAATAATATTGATCTTAGTGTCCTTGTAAATAACTGCCGTGTTCTTGGCTAAAATAGTGATGCCCCTTTCGCGTTCCTGGTCGTTGGAATCCAGTATTAGATCCTGCGTCATCATAGATTCGTTGTCTCTAAAGGTTTTGGACTGCTTTAACAGACCATCAACAATAGTGGTTTTTCCGTGGTCAACGTGTGCGATTATGGCTATATTTCTTATGTTCATGACAATTTGTCATTATACACGCTATTGGATGTTGTGCTAACCGGAGATTTGATAAATGGACAGTGTTAAATCCCACATTTTGTCCAGGCGTGTTTGTTTGAGAAACTGTTAAATACGAATCAAAATTATTCCACCCAGGCAGACCTGCGATTTAACGCAGAAGTAACACTTGGGTCAATACTTCTTTTTAATCTTTCCATTTCTTTCGTGTCCCCGAACCGATGATAAATACCGAATCCTTTTTCGTTTATTTCCCGGGATGTGAAAGGTAATTTTTGAATTGCAATGTTAGAGATATTCAGTTTCTCCAGAACGGAACCAAGCTCCAGTATGTCCTCATTTGGTATATCCTGTGGAAGCCTAACTATAATCGGATATTCAAAGTCTACCTCTTTTTGAATTACTTCTGCTGTTTCGTCATTGATTAAATCTACATTAACTTTTAATGCAGAGTGCGGAGCTTCATTATTGGCCACATTTATAAAGTACCTCAGCCCCTCAAAATTTACGCCAAGCCTCATTCCTGTTGGTCTCATATCTTTACCTAATATATTTACCTGCGAACCTCTTCTGTCATAAAGAGCTGCGTCAGCCGCTCTATCGTTTTTTTCCTGTTCGGAAAGTCCGAAAGTGTTAAATTCCTGAACCATACTTAATTTGAGAGCATTTGTCCAATCTTTTACTTCGGAAGGGGTGTAAGCTTTTACCTCGATCACTCCGATTATTTTACCCTCAGTGTCTTCTAGAAATTCATCCGGGAGGGTGGTAGCAACGTACGCGGGCTCGGCGTGATTCTCGATAAGAGTTTTAAGTATCGTAGTGTCCCGTTTATCTGTTACTGACAAGGCTTCAGATAACAATTTATTTTGTGTTTTGCCTTTCTTACCGCTCAGGAGGTGTCCCTGATTTTGAATGTGCCACCTTATTAACTGGTCTCTTCCCGTATTTCTTACGTTCATCTTTTTCTCAATGTTTTCGTAATCAACGAGTGCGGTTATGGTGTCTTTTTTCAGTGTGTTTACTTCATCGCCAGTTAGGTAACCCGTTTCGCTTTCTTTGGGGAGGATTTCCTGCGCCCTGGTCTCGAAAAAATTATTTACTAAAACTGCGTCCTTTCTTAAACCGCCCATCTCTATGTAATAGTCATACGGGTCAATGGCGACACTCGCGGGTAAAAATTCTTTCAATCTGTAAACAGTTTCACACTCGGAAGGCTCTAACTTTTTGCTTAGCATCTCTGCCACAACGCCTCTCACATTAGCAACGGTGTATTTTACCTTTGCTTCCGTACTTTCTGAGCGCAATTTATCTGTAGCTTCTTTGATGATAGATAGAACATCGCTTGCACGTTTGCCGCCGGAGTGCGCCCCATTCTCATATAAATAGTTTTCGGATTTTTCCCTTGCTGACGCGGTTTGTTCAGGAGCCGGTGCCTCCGTGAGCGGCACGTACGACGGTTCAAGTTCCGCTAAAGATTCCAAAGTTTCGACGGGCATGCCTAATTATATACAGGAAATCGTGTCTGTTGCTATAATTTTATAGGTGAAAATACTGTCCATTCTCAGGAAATTGAAGTTTGTGGGGTTTTTGGCAATTTCCTTAGTCCTTATAGGAGGACTGGTATATCTAAATCTCAGGCTTATTAGCACTGAAAAATCATTGTCAGATATTAAATCGTCTCAAACTAACTTGCGCGAAAACTTTTCAGACGCCTTGTTCGAAGACCACTTGAAAGTTACAAATGCAATGATCGCCGAAGCTTCTTTTACATCTTTGCAAAAAGAGTTGGAAACAATAAAAGCAAAAGAAACATCCGATGAAAAAACAATAAAAGATGTTTATGACGCCCTTCTTATTCTTGAACAAAAAATAAACAGAAACGTAAAAGCCGGTTTAAAGTCCCCGGATCTTACGGAGCAAAAAGATGCGTGGGGAGATTTTTTGATGAAAAAAGATTTCGCCTCAATAATGACGGGTATCAACGAACAGACCACCGCCTTGGACAAAGATTATTCGGCTTATTTAGCCAAACTGGAGCAAACAAGAGTGGCAGCATCCGGGTACAGTTATCAAACGGTACAAACGGAGAGAGGTAGCTTCGGTGCACACATAATTAAGCTACCTTTAAATGAAGTAAAAGTAAAAACGGTCTCTGCCTCATCCGGTTCCTGTTCTAACGACTGTGATACCAAGAGCCTTGCTGGTTACGTCAAAGACAGCGGAGGGTTCGCGGGTATGAACGGTTCTTATTTCTGCCCTCCTGACTATGGTTCCTGCGACGGAAAAATAAATTCTTTCGATTTTGCCTTATATGACAGCGATGAAGGAAAGTGGGAACATAAAGACGCGCTCACGTGGTTTGATACCGGATTAATGACATTTAACGGCGGGAGTCCCTCTTTTTACAGAAAAACCTCGGATTACGGCGGTGGGGGAGTTACTGCCGGGATTTCAAACTATCCATCGCTTGTTAAGGATGGGGACATAGTTGTTGACGGTGACAAGCTCACTTCTTATCAAAAAGACATAAAGGGAACGCGCGGAGTTATCGGAGTCGGCGGCGAGAATTTATATCTTGCCATAGTGAACAGTGCGACCGTTATCGATGCGGCCTACGTCATCAGGTCACTAGGTGCAAAACATGCATTGAATCTGGATGGCGGGGGTTCATCGGCAATGTATATTAACGGCAAATATATAGTAGGACCGGGGAGGAGTCTGCCCAACGCAATTGTCTTAACAAAATAGACTTTTGAGGTTTGACATATAGATATAATTCGCCCAGAATTTTAGTATGAATAGAAAATTAACAAAACCTAAAAGTTCGATAGCATTATATAGTTTTACCCTTGTAATGGTGCTCGCCTTAATGATGGTTTTTTCGGGATCAATATACGGATCCTACAGACTTTCCCAAGCTCTGGCAAAGAGCGATTCAAGCGTGTTGTCAGACGACGACGAAAGAGAAGGTAGCAACGAAGGATCGGAAGAAGATGAAGATTCCGATGAGGTTGAAGACGACAACGAAATAGACGATGTCGATGAAAACGAGCCGGAAGACGAGGATGAGGCAGATGACATCGATGAGGACGACTCGGAGGATTCTGACGAACTCGAGGACGAAGACGAATTAGAAGATGAGGACGAGATAGATGATGACAGTTTAAAGGATGAACTCGAGAACTTTGTTGAATCGCAAAAAGACCTTCAGGAAGAATCTATCGACCAGCTTGAGAAAATTTCCGAAAGAAGCGGAGTTGTAAAGTTCCTGGTCGGACCCAACTTTGAATCCATCAGGAAACTTCAGGAGGTTATTGACGCAAACACACGAATGCTACAACAGATACAGCAACTAAGGAGTCAGGCTTTAACTCCGGAAGAACAGCAGGCTTTAGACACGCTTTCAAACTCAATTGAAAATCAGAATGAAGTTATTAACACGCAGCTCGGTGAGCAAGAAGGCGGATTCTCACTGTTCGGCTGGTTAGTACGCCTACTCTCCAGAGACTAAAAAAAGAAGGCCTCATTGCAAAAGAAATCTATTATGATTTCCATGCTTTGAGGCCACATTAGTTAACGAAACCGGATTTTTTCCAAGCCCTCGACAACCGTTTTTGTAATGTCCGCAACGGTAAGAGTAGGAGGTTCTGTTTGCCCGCTTGAGTTGATTGTCCACGTGCAAATTTCCAAATAGGTTTTGGAAACAACGGCAGTAATTTTTACCACCGGGTAATCCGTGATCCTAGGATTGGTTTCGCTCCCATAACGTATAGCCTCTATCTTCCCGGGAGCCATGGTGTTCACGGTGTTTGTTATTAAGCGAATTAAGGCAAGAACCTTTTTACGGTTTTCCACTGCCTCTTTTTCATCCGCTTCCTTTTGGAGCTTCTCCAGATTCCGGTGAATCGCTTTCAAGTCGTCTTCCATCTCTCCTCCTTCTAGTTATTGATTGTTTCCGGCATAGTACTTCACTTTCTTCCAAAGATCAACCCATAGCATCCAATAATTCTATTGACTACCTGTATCGGCCGAATTAAACTCTATTCAATGTTCGGGTTTCCTTCGCATATATGATTACGAAGATAAAGGCGCCGGTATCTGTTATATCCGTGTATGACCACAAAAAGAGGGTTTTTAGGCCCTCTGCGGTCATTTGGGAAGGGCGCCGGTACAAAATCGTAAAATTAGGTTACCACCACGCTTTCCGAACCGGAAAGACCTTTTTTCATGTGTTTTCGGCCGCATCAGAAACCGTTTACTTTAAATTAGTCCTAAATACCGATAATTTGTCTTGGGAGGTGGAGGAAATATCGGATGGACAAGCTGACTAACCTGTCTTTTAACCCAAAACCCCCAACCTTGATGCTTGTGGATATAAATTCCTGCTTTGCCACGATAGAACAACAGGCCAACCCCCAGCTAAGAGGCCGTCCCGTAGCAGTTGCGGCTTACGATACACCCTCGGGATGTGTTCTCGCGGCATCTTACGAAGCAAAAGCGCTGGGTGTTAAAACCGGAATGCGGGTGAGGGAAGGAAAGTTTCTGGCACCCGGCCTTACGGTGCTTACCCCAGATCCTCAAAAGTACCGCGACGTCCATCTAAAACTCCGCACTGTTCTCAGTAAATTTTCAAGCGTGGTAATTCCGAAATCCATAGATGAGTTTATGGTCAATCTTGAAGGCTGCCCTTCCTTTAAAAAAGGTATTAAAAATGTCGGAGTCGAAATAAAAGAACTAATTAAAAAAGACGTCGGTGATTGGATAACTGTCTCCATCGGCATGGGCCCGAATATTTTTTTGGCCAAGACAGCCGCCGGTCTCAAAAAACCCGACGGTCTCGAAGAAATAAACATTTCCAATTTTGAATCCGTTTATTCTTCGCTGGAAATTACCGGGCTGCACGGAATAAAAAGAGCAAATGCTGCTCGTCTTGCCACCCAAAATATCTATACCGTTACGGATTTTTACAAAGCGTCCTGTGCAACACTTGAACGCGCTTTCGGTTCCATAACGGGTTACTACTGGTACCTGCGTTTGAGAGGCTGGGAAATAGACGACGTAGCATGGGGCAGAAGAGGCTACGGAAATTCCTACGCGATACCCGACCGTTTAACGAAAAACGAAGATCTTGCCCCAATTTTATATAAATTGGTTGAAAAGACGGCGAGACGCTTAAGAAAAGCGGGTTATAAAGCCAGAGGTGTCCACGTCGCGATAACTTATCGCGACGGAACATATTGGCACCACGGTCATACTACGGGTAAAACTCTTTTTGACCCCCGTGATGTTTTTAAAGAAGCTTACAGGATAATGTGTCGTTCGCCCTATTCGGGTAAACCGGTTGCCATAATTGCTGAATCTTTATTCGATATTTTTGATAACGATACTACACAGCTCGATCTTTTCGACGATGTCGGCAGAAAAGAAAAACTTTATTCAGCCGTCGACGAGATCACCGATAAATGGGGTGAGTCTGTAATTACTCCGGCAAGAATGTTGTGCGCTAAAAAACATGTTCATGACCGCATAGCATTTGGGGGAATTAAAGAACTGGAAGAATTTACTTTACAGGACTAGCGCAGATATTTTGTACCCTTGAGTTTATCCGGAAAATATTCGATATCGGGAAGTTTTTTGCCCTCGGGGCTGTGATAATAGTTGTAATTTTTACCGTAGCCTACATCCTTCATTAGTTTTGTGGGAGCATTTCTTATATGCATAGGCACCGGAAGGTTTCCGTATTTCATAACGTCGTCCGCTGCCTTACCATACGCGATATAAAGTTCATTGGATTTAGGAGACTTAGCAAAGTAAACGACAGCCTCAGCTAATGCCAAGGCGCATTCGGGCATCCCTATTCTTTCACAGGCCTGAAAAGCTGCCACTGCAATCACAAGTGCCTGAGGATCTTTTATCCCTATATCTTCTGATGCAAACCTTGTGAGCCTACGGGCAATATAAGTGGGGTCCTGTCCTGCTTCCAGCATACGGGCAAGCCAATAAAGTGCGGCGTCCGGGTCCGAGCCTCTCATGGATTTGTGAAGAGCGGATATTGTGTTGTAAAACTCTTCACCTTGTAAATCGAAAGTCAGCTGGCTTTTCTGTAATGCTTTTTTAACATCATCAAAGGTAATTTCTTTTCCGGTTTGTAGATGAAAAGCGATCTCCAAAACATTTATACACGTGCGGGCGTCTCCGTTACTGCTTTGAACTAAGAATTTCCGGGCATCCTTTTCAAGTTTCTTGCCCAGATCATCCAGTGCTCTGTCTATGATTTCTTCGAGATCTTTTTCGGAAAGTTGGTCCATTATTACTACGCGGCACCTGGATAGAAGAGGAGCAATAACTTCGAAAGAAGGATTTTCGGTGGTTGCCCCAATAAAAATTATTTTTCCCTGTTCGACCAAGGGAAGTAATGCATCCTGTTGAGCTTTGTTAAACCTGTGGATTTCATCTATAAAGACTACCGGGACTCCATCTTTTTTCTTCGAGTAGGTGTTTTGTGACCATAAATTGGACGGGGCATTTTTGCCGTTATCTTCCAGTTGTTTCTCAATTGTTTTAACCGACGTATTTACCGCGCTGAATTCGTAAAATTTACGGTTGGTCTCGGAAGCTATTATTCTCGCAAGTGTGGTTTTACCTACTCCCGGGGGACCCCAAAATATTAAGGAAGGAAAGAATCCTGTCTGTAGCGTGTTTTTGAGTAACTCCGAAATTATCCCGCCTTCGCCGAGAAGCTTTTCATGTCCGGACATTTCGTTTAAATTTTTCGGTCGTATCTTATCCGCTAAAGGTTGCATTTAAATACCCAAATATTACCCGTAAGGAAATGATACATTTGGATGGGGCGCCCGTCAAAGTCTAAATACTTTTTGTAAAATCCTGGAAATGAGGTCGCTGCCCTTTTTAGCTGTCAGTCTGGAACGGATGGAAAGATCCAGCCCGAGATTAGTAACGCTCGCCACTGCCAACGTTAGAAGTTTTAATCTGGGAAATAAAAGAAAGACGGCGAACAGAACCGTATTGAAGGTAACGAACTTTATAAGATCTCTCTTTGCATCGTTAAAGCTTTTTCTTATTGCTTCTTTTAACATGTCCATGGTGGTTCGTTTAGCGCCTCCAAAATTTTCGAGTTCGTGGGAAAAGTTTAAGTAGTATTTTCTGGCACTTGCAAATACCTTTATCATATTTCTCAAAACTTCTATGGACACGGTTGTGACTATGAGGGCTATCGTAGTAATGACGTGTTTATCATAAACAAAGCTTTTCAACATCAAGTCGTAATCTTTAAACTCTGCTTTTAACGGTATGTTTAGGTCTGTCGGAAGAAAGAAAAGGTTAGTGCTGTCCATGGTCAAAAAGAAAATGAACAAGACGACCTCGATTCCGTCTATAAACCCGGCTTTAAATTTTTTCTGGAACTGTCCATTCCATGTGAGTTCTATTATGGTGTCGGGCTGGGGTTTGCTTAACAAACCGAAGCCCATGATTGCCGCGGCCGTAATTATTATCGTCATTATCATAACGTCATATGATTTGCCCACGGTTTTGTAAATGTATAAAAGAAGAACATAAACCAAAAAGGCGGCTATGTAGGCAAAGATCGGAGCCGCAAATAGGAGAAACTCTTTTAATAGCTCGACGAATCTTTTCCACAGATTTTTCAAAAATTCAAGAAAATCTATAAAAGTCAGCGCACCTTCCAATAAAAGATCCAGAACTCTGCCGGCCTCCCTTTTCATTCCAATGATAACCAGTATTCCTAAGGTGAAAAAAACCGCAGCGGATGCCATCAGAATTATCCAAACAATATTAAGGATCACCGAAACAGTTTCGGGAAATAAAAACCCCGCCGCCAGGAAAAGGGCTAGAATTACGATCAGAGTCGTAAGAAGTGAGAATACTTTTCTGTCCATGTTATTTTTACCGACCTGGCCGGTAAATATATCTTTTAGTGTCATTTGTTCTTTAAAGTCAAAATTTCGTATCCGTCTTTCGTTACTAAAATTGTATGTTCGGCTTGGGCAAAGTAACCTCCGTCGGCCATGCAGGTTTCCCACTCACTTTTGTTAACTACGGTGTCGTCTCCGGTGCAAACTAGTGCCTCAATGCAGATGGTCATACCTTCCATAAGTTTCGGACCGTCGTTGACGCTACCGTAACACGGTATTTCAGGGTATTCGTGCATTTCCGGACCTATGCCGTGTCCCGCATAGTCCTTGAGTACGTTCAAACCTTGTGATTCTACTATTTTTTGCATTTTGTTGCTAATCCGGCCTATGCGTACTCCTGGACCTACTTCCGAAATGGTTTCGTAAAGTGCTTTCTCTGCGGTGTTCACTAAAGTGTTTTTAAGAGCGTTCTCTTTTTTTCCGACAACGGTTGAGAAGGCAGCGTCCACATTTAGACCTTTGTAATTTATCACGGTATCGACGGTCACGACATCACCGTTCTTTAAAATGACTCCTTTTTTGGGAAAGCAGTGGACTGATTGATTGTTTATACTCAGGCAAAGACCTGTAGGAAATGGAGGCATGCCGTAGGGAGCATATCCTTTACAGGTGGGGCCAACTTTATTTTTTCGGCACATTTTTATGAACTCTTTTTCAAGTTCGAAAGAATCTCTACCGGGAACAAGCATTTTCTTAAGTTCAGACAGTATTTCGGCAAGTATTTTTCCTCCCTGCCTCATTTTTGTTATATCTTCAGCATTTTTCACAAAACCCATATTGTTCATTATACCCCAGAATTATGGGGTTTTCTCACACTGCCAAAAAATGATAATATTTGCTCATGCCCGATAACAATAAACTTATAAATATTTCTCTCTTGTTAAATATTTTTATATCGATCGTGTTTGCCGCTCTGATCGGTACCGGAGTCTGGTACTTATTTAAAATGCTGACACCGCAGACAATATCGGTGTCCGGTTCATCTACATCACAGGTTAAAAATCAAATTGCTTCGTACTCTCTGACGATAGAGGTATCGGATGCCGACAAAGCTAAAGCTGTCGAAGCCCTTACCGAGAGATCCAAGAACGTAGTTCAGATGATAAAAGATTTCGGTATACCTGAAGAAGATATTGAAACCACAAGTCTGAACATTTATCAAAGACAGGATTCCGTGTATCGCGGGGGCGTAACAACTTATGAGTTAGGAGATTGGTTTGCTTCTTACACGGTTAACACCAAATTGCGGGATCTTTCAAAATCCGATGATCTGACAGCTCTTCTCGCGACTGTCGAAAAAGCCTCTATGTGGGGACCAAATCTTACTATAGACGACGAAATGATAGACGAGGAAGCCTTACTTAATGCCGCTATTGAGGACGCCAGAAGCAAAGCCTCGGCAATAGCCTCCGGACTCGGGAAAAAGCTCGGCAGGGCTGTTCAGATAAACGAAGGTTCGGCTCAATATATATACGGAGGGGTAAAATATAACGAGGCTTTTGGAGCGGGCGGCGGTGGAATTCCCGTTGAACCCGGTTCGACCTCGACTTATAAGAACGTGACCGTTATATTCGAGCTGAAATAGCATTTATAAAAAATGTTTTAGAAAGAGGGGAGTCTTTGTTGGTTTAAACCACCAGGCTTACAATCTTGCCTTTAACATATATTAACTTCCTGACCTGGCGTCCGTCGAGGGATTTTATTAAGTCGGCATTATTTTTTATCAGTTCGCTGACAGCCCGTTCGTCGGCGTTTGAATCTATTTCAATCTCGGCGCGCACCTTTCCGTTTATTTGAACCGGAATAATAACGGTGTTTTCAGCTAGTTTAGAGGGGTCAAATTTGGGCCATTCCTGTAGATGCACACTATTATTTTTATCCCATGTTGAAAAATTATTTATTTCGTGCCAAAACTCTTCGGCAACAAAAGGTATGAACGGCGCAAGTAGTTTTATGTAACCTTTCCATTGTCCGGTACTTATTGACGGAGCCTTCTTTGCGGCGTTGGCGAAGATCATGAATTCGCTGACACAGGTATTCATTTTAAGGTCATCACACATATCGGTCACTTTCTTTACCATCAGGTTATAGTCCTTTTCCAATTCTGCTCCTGCTCCCTCGTCGTCCCTCACTTTGTTTCTAAGAAGGAAAAGATTATCGATAAATCTCTTTGTAGCTTTAACACCGTGGTCATCCCATGGGTAAGTCTCATCGTACGGGCCTATAAAGCAGAGGTATAGTCTGCATGCGTCGGCTCCGAAGTGTTCAACAATTTCTTTAGGGTTAATAACATTTCCCCGTGATTTGGACATTTTCTGTCCGTCGGCTCCCAATAATAGACCGCCCGTCATCCTCCATTTATAAGGTTCGGGTGTCGGAACCAACCCAAGGTCGTAAAAAAATTTATGCCAGAACCTGGAATATAAAAGGTGCGCGGTTGTGTGTCCTCCGTCACCGAAATATTTATCTACCGGTAGCCAGTATTTTAAAATCTCGGGATCGGCAAAAGCGTTCTCGTTTTTAGGATCACAATATCTTATGTAGTACCAGCTCGAACCGGCCCATGTAGGCATTGTTTCGGTTTCTCTTTTTGCAGGGCTCCCGTTTTTGTCCGTAGTTTCAACCCAATCCGTCAATCTTGCTAACGGGGCACCGCCGCTTTCGGAGGGTTGATAATCTTTTGTATAAGGAAGCTCTACGGGAAGTTTTTTATGAACCTCCGGCATGTCGTTTGTATCGACAACAGCCTCGATTGCTCCGTCATTTTTATATACGACCGGTATGGGTTCCCCCCAATACCTTTGGCGCGAAAATACCCAGTCACGGAGTTTGTAATTTATCTTGAACTTACCGAAGTTTTCATTCTCGGCTTTTTGTGTCATTTCCATTATTACTTGCTCTGAAGGTTTGTTTGAATACTCACCTGAATTAATAGAAATACCGTAGCCGGTGTACGGTTCTTTTTGAACATCCACCTCGATCCCGTCGGCAGGCATGACAACCTGTCCTATTTTCAAGCCGTACTTAACAGAGAATTCGTGGTCTCTTTCATCGTGTCCGGGAACGCACATTATCGCTCCCGTGCCATAAGTGGTAAGAACAAAGTCCGCTACCCAAACAGGGTGTTTTTCTCCGCTAAATGGGTTTAAAACATAAGTGCCTGCAAATACTCCGGATTTGTCTTTTTGTATCGCCGTCCTTTCCATCTCACTTTTTTGTTTCGCGGCTTTGACGTATTGTTCAACCCCTCCGCGTTGCTCTTCTGCCACAAAATCATATAAATTTTCGTATTCGGGGGAAATGATCACAGCGGAGGCTCCGTAGATAGTGTCTATTCTTGTGGTAAACACCGTTATGTTTTTGTCACCCGCAACAGCTTTGAACTCAACCTCGGCGCCAATTGATTTACCTATCCAGTTGATTTGTGCGGTTTTAATATAATCCGGAAAATCTGTTTCCTTAAGCCCGTCTATTAGTTTTTCGGCATATGCCGGTATCCTTAGAACCCACTGTTTAAATAGTTTTCTTTCGACGGCATATCCCCCGCGTTCACTTACTTTCTGACCGTCTTTTCCCGTCAGGACTTCTTCCTCGGCAAGGACGCCTAGTTCTTTACACCACCAGACAGGCATTTCCTCCTGTACGGCGAGTCCGTTCTCGAAAAATTTTAGAAAAAGCCATTGCGTCCATTTATAGTACTTGGGGTCAGATGTTGTGATCTCGCGGTCCCAATCGATACCGTAACCGAAATCCTGAGCCGACTGTTTATAACCTTTCGCTAGTTCCTCGGTCACTTCCTGCGGCGTTTTACCCATTTTTAAAGCGTAGCCTTCGGTAGGAAGTCCGAAAGCGTCCCAGCCCATCGGGTACATAACGTTGTAACCGTTCATTCTTAAGTATCTGGAATAAACATCGGGCACCGTGTATCTCATCATATGGCCGGCGTGCAAATAAGGTCCGGAAGGGTAGGGAAGCTCGGCCAAAATGTATTTCTTCGGTTTTTCCGAGAAATCTACGGCCTTGTAGATATTGTCACGGTACCAAAACTCCTTCCATTTATTCTCTATTTGTTTATGGTCGTACTTTTTTTCCATTTTTATCCGCCAAAAAAAGGTTGTAATTTAGTTGATTTTATAATATATTTCACACCATGGCAAAGAAAAAAGGTAATAGATTGTTAATAGGTCTTGAGTGTACAGAAACGGGCATGAGATCATACATAACCCAAAAAAACCGTATCAATACAACTGATAAGGTCGAGCTAATGAAATATAACAAGAAGCTTAAAAAGCACACTCTGCATAAAGAAGTTTTAAGACTCAAGTAAGCTTCCGGTGGGTTTAACTAAGTTCTTTCCTCTCAGAATCCTTTCTTAGAGCTTTTCTAATCTCTTCCCGACCTTTACGCGTCTTAACGAAGTCCAGCCAATCGGGACTGGGTAATTTTTTATGTTTCAAAGTCTTTATTTCAACCCTATCCCCATCCTTTAGTTCATAACTTAGCTTCTGAAAATCGCCGTTTACGGTAACCCCGACACAGGCGTTGCCCAAATCTTTGTGAATACTGTATGCGAAATCTACTGGTGTAGCGCCACGCGCCAATTGTTTAATGTCACCTTTAGGAGTAAACACGTAAACATATTTTTTAAACTGGTCGATCCTGAGTTCTCCTTTGTTCTTGATGAAGCTGATATCGGCAAGCCAGTTCGGGGATGTTTGAAAACTTTTCTTCAATTGTTCCCCGGTTTTATAGAATGTATGGCTGGCTATACCAAACTCATTTTCTTCGTGCATTTCCCTGGTTTTTATCTGAATTTCCAGATTCATAGTAGGACTCACGGCAAAAGTATTATGTATACTCCTGTAACCGCTCGGTTTTGGATGCATGATGTAATCATCCCGTTCGTTCGGAACTACACTCCACGCCTGCTTTAAGATATCTTCCGTCATGTAACACTGCTCTACCGAGTCTACAAGAACTCTCATAGCGGCGATGTCATAAATCTGGTTCAAACCTTTGTAGTTCTTCGTTTCACGGTATTTTTGCGCTTTCCTATAAATGCTGTAAATATGTTTAATCCGGTAATCCAATTTTGCGGGAATCCCTTTTTCCCCAAGAATATCCCTAATAAATTCGGCTGTATCCTCAAGGACGCTTTCCATTTCTGGCATCTTCTTTTTGAGATAGGCCTCGATGGAATAATATTCTCCCGGGTTTAATATTTTAAAAGCTTCGTTTTCCAATTCCACCACGAACCTGTGTATGCCCAAAAGCTGGCAGATCGGGGAATAAAGGTACATTGCTTTTTCGGCTACACGCCGGGCGTTTTCTTTTGGAAGTACGTATGCTGATCTTATGTTGTCGACCTTGTCCGCAAGCCGGATAATCAGAGTCTTAGGATTCTTAATAAGATTCAGGTAAGTTTGTACGATTATGCTTTCGTTATAATTTTTAGGGTCTATTGAACTTATCTCGTTTCCGGATATACGGGCATACTCAAAAACTATTTCCGCTATTTCAGGACTGAAATCCTTTTTAAGGTCATCTTTCGAATATTTCTTACTATCGAGTATGTGATGCAGATATGCCCCTGCCAATATTTCCGGGTCATTAACGTTGTTTTCTTCCAGCAGCTCGGCAACTCTGTGCAAATGCCAATAATAACCCTCTCCGGATAAACGGGTGTGATTCTCATGTATTTTGAGGGCAAGAGCCCCTGCTTTTTCGATGACATTTTTATCGGTCATGTTATAAATGGAAAACCTCCCCCTTGTGTTTATTATCTCAATAGTGTCAACACGTGCAAGACCTACTTTAGGGACTCCGTGAATTGAGAATAAAAGGTGAGGTTGTGAATAGTGGCAAGACGCCCGGCATTAGAATCTCCCTGCTTGAAAAGGTGGTAGAGATATGCACGGTTGTGCTGTGTACACAACTCGCAGGTGCAGGATTTTGAGACAGGCTCCCGGTCTGTTTCGTGCTTTTTGGCGCGCATGTAAATAAATTCGTATCCTTTTTCTGCCCGTCCGCTAAAAACATAAAGTCTTTTGTGTCTTGCATCCCTTGTCGGAAGAACACAATCGAATATGTTGTAACCCATCTTTATGCATTTTTTAATGTCTTCCGGTTTTCCAACACCCATTGCGTATTTAGGCTTCCCGGCGGGCATTAATCCGGCAGCAAAAAATAGCATTTCATCTAAGAACACCCCGTCACCGTCAACCGGCCAACCCCCATAAGCATAGCCGTCAAATCCTATTTTAATGAGTTCTTCGGCACACTTTTTACGTAGTTCCTTACTATTTCCGCCCTGAACTATAGCAAAAAGGAGGGGTTTTCTTCTGACATGCTTGGTTACTTTTTCAAATTCTTCTTTGCATCTTTTGGCCCACGCGACGGTCCTCACAACCGAAAGCTCCTGCTCTTTTTGAGATTCTCCGGGATCAGTGCAGTCGTCCAGGCACATCATAATGTCCCCGCCGAGCTTGGCCTGAGTTTGTATACAGTTTTCAGGTGTGAGAGTAATACTTTTTCTGGAACCGTCCATTTTAAATTTGATCCCGTCTCTTGTTATCTTTCCATTACCCGGACTTCTTCTTACAAGCGACATCGCCTGAAACCCTCCGGAGTCAGTGATTATGGGTATGTTTAAACCCATAAATTTATGCAGGCCACCGCACTTTTCGATAACATCAACCGTCTTGTCAATTATGGCGTGGTATGTATTTACTACAAGCCCGGTGGTTCCGGAAGCTAAGATGTCCCGCGATGAGATACCTTTTATGTACGCGTGGGTCGCGTCGGGGAAAAATGCCGGATATTTAATTGTACCGTGTTTAGTCTTTAAACCCATAAAATGCTAAAATGAACAATGTTTATGTCTAAGGCGAAATTATATATTGTATCTACTCCAATTGGAAATATGGCCGATATTACCTTAAGGGCTATAGAGGTTCTAAAGGGTGTCGATGTCATATTGTCAGAGGATACCAGGGAGACCGATAAGATTCTTAAAAAATACTCTTTTTCAAAACCCCAGATATCGTACAGGGACCAGAACCACACCAGAGTGATAGAACAAATAAAGGAAATGCTCAAGGATGGAAAATCGTTGGCTCTTGTCTCCGACAGCGGAACACCCTCGATATCGGATCCGGGCTTTAAGCTTGTCAGGGATCTTATCGCGGAAAACGTCGAGATAGAGTCCATACCCGGCCCCTCAGCGGTCACAGCGGCACTATCAATCTCCGGACTCCCTACCGATAAGTTTTTGTTTTTAGGATTTTTACCCAAAGGTACAATTCAAATAGAAAAATTCTTTGAAAAATACGCTGGTGTTGACGCCACCTTGATCTTTTATGAATCTCCGTTTAGACTGTCGGGGTCTATGAAAATTGCCCAAAAAGTATTAGGACATAGGCAGGTCTGTGTGTGCAACGACATTACCAAAATGCACGAAGAAGTTGTCAGGGGCAGTTTGACGGAAATATCCAATCATTATCTACAAAAGAAAATTAAGGGTGAGTTTGTTGTACTAATAGCAAAGAAAGATTACTGATATGGACAAAATCTTTATAGAAGAGAAACAACATGTAGAAAGCCTGAAAAGCTCTGTTAAAAAGACGCTTAAAATACTGGAAGAAACGCTTAAGAGTGTCGGTATTTCCAATCTGGACAGGCTGAAGGAGCTCAAGCAGGAGGGGGAGTTCGGCCCTGATTTTTTAATGTTCCTGGAACAGCTCCACGAAAAAAATGCCGCACTTAATCTAAAGGATAAGTTTAAAAGAATAGAAGAATTAAAATACCTGCTTATCCAGCCTTACTTTGCACGCATAGACCTAAAAGATAGAAGTTCAACAGAAAAAATTTATATAGGAAAATTCGGACTTTCTGAATCAAGTCCTTCAGTCACGGACTGGCGTGCGAAAATTGCCTCAGTTTACTACCGATACAGATACCCACAGAAAAATGTTTACTACGATACACCGGGCGGCGTTGAAAAAAGAGACCTGCTGTTAAAAAGAACTTATGAAATTGCCGACGGTGAGCTGGTCAAATATTACAACAACGATATACAGCTGGACGAAAACGAAGTTATCATAGACAAGATTGGTAGGAAAACAGGCGGCGTCCTGGAAGACATTGTAGAAACAATTCAGCAGTCGCAAATGGATATCATAGAATCCGACCCCAGACAGATATGTATAGTGCAGGGCTGTGTCGGAAGCGGAAAAAGTACTGTCGCTATACATAAACTGGCCCACATATTTTTTAATTATCCGAATTTAATTCATTCAGAAAAATCCATTGTGGTGGCAAAAAATCAGATACTTGTCGGCTACCTTTCTACACTATTTCCCAGATTGGGAATTTTCGATATAAATTACAAGACTGTCAGAGAAATACTTGTTAATTTAATATTCCGCGAACAGATACAGATCAGAACCGACCTCGACACGCCGGGTGATCTAATGGGATTCAAACTAAAGGATCTTAAAAAACTTTATGTCTCGCTGGAGAAAATTCACGGTTTGTACGAAAGAAAACTCTCCGAGCTCTTTAAGGTAACAGAATTCGAACCTTTCGGTGGATATAAATATTCGACCAACATGTCCCCGTCCGAAAATATCAATGAGATTCTCACCGAGCTTGAAGAAGAGCTTACCAACCAAAAGGATGAGCTCAAGGAACTTCCAAATGATTCGATAAAAGCATATCTGTGCAGGGAAAATATAAAAAGCCTCAGAAAACTGGTCAACAAGCTGGCGGACATGAAGAACGATATAAAAACGAATGAGGTTTCCGAAATGGCGAAGGTTTTTGGGATAGACGTAAAACAGCGTCTTAACTACGCTCAATCCATACTATACGTCTATATTTATCTGTCACTGATGGGGATTCAAAAACACCCGACATACGAGTACTGTGTTGTCGACGAGGGCCAGGATTTTTCACCGCTGGAGTACGCAATAATGTCAAAGGTGGTCCTTAGGGGCAGGTTCGGTATATTTGGAGATCTTAATCAGTCTCTGGATCCCTCAGGCATCGCTAGATGGGAAGACCTTTTTGATATCATAAAAGAAGCAAAAACCTCTGTGAGATTCGAGCTTTCCACTAATTATAGAAGCATCCGGCCTATCATTGAGTTTGCGCGCAATATCTTAGCCCCCTTCACAAAAGACTTTATGCCTGAATCAATAAACAGGACGGGAAAGGAACCGATCACGGTGCTAGTTAATTCCGGCGACGAGATAGTAAATGGATTTTTGTCGGAAATTAAAAAGGACATCAAGGTTTTGGATAAAAGTATCGGTGTTATTTGCTATGACGACTCTCTTTTAGACAAAATATCTGCAGAAATGAAAAAAATAGTTAAAAACAAAGAACAGCTGGTTATTTTGGATTCCGGAACCCGCGTGAACTACATTCCTAAAGGCGTATATGTAATGAACGCCCTAAATTCAAAAGGTCTGGAGTTTTCAAAGGTATACGTTCTCGGTTTAAACATCGGAGAAATTAAATCCTTCGACGAGGCGAGACGGGCTTTCGTTGTTACTACCAGAGCAATGAACGAACTGGTAATATATGGTGTAGGGGAACATGAAAAAACTGATAGAAAATATTAATCTGGTTCTGTTTGGGGTAATGGTTCCCGCCGTGATACTGAGGTTTTTTAACCTTGGCTACTCGGACTATCAGGGAGACGAGATAAAAGCTCTTTATCTGCCGAACGAGGGTCAGAATTTTTTCAGTTACCTTATGGACCAGAGAAAAGGTCCCATCCAGTTTGTCATCACATACATTCTGAAGTTTATAAATCCCGATTACACAAACCAGCTGTTAATCAGACTTCCTTTCGCAATGGCAGGAATACTTTCGGTATTTTTCTTGTATAAACTTGTTCAGATGCATTTTGGGAAACGGGCGGCATTAATTTCGGCTCTTCTTCTTGGAAGTAACGGGTTCTTCGTAGCATTTTCGCGCATCGTTCAGTATCAATCGTTCACGATACTTTTTATGATCCTTGCTCTATATA
>Ga0208375_1000884_pt1 | contig 37683 bp, 44 predicted proteins | sample RifOxyD1_FD_184038 | JGI IMG/M metagenome (GOLD analysis project Ga0208375, IMG submission 184038) | Soil microbial communities from Rifle, Colorado - Rifle Oxygen_injection D1 (SPAdes) | ecosystem: Environmental > Terrestrial > Deep subsurface > Rock core/Sediment | place: Rifle, Colorado... | reverse complement strand
GCGTACAATGCCGGCAAAACATGGCGCAAATATGTGATGTATAGAAAAGTACACGATCGGGATACCTATGGGTCAAACCCGGCACTGGCATATCTCGATCTTCCCCAAGCGGATCTTCCATGTCGGTGGGTAGAATCGTAAGTTCGCCTTCAGCTGGAACTGCTTGTTTTCTTGTCGGACAGTTCGGATCGTCCTTATCGATGAGAGAAGCGTAATATGGAGTTATTCCCATCTTGAACGTCTGATGGGACTGAGCAAAGGCATCCTTCTCTGCTTTTGTTACATTAATTACTTTCTCCAAAACTTCCATTGATTGGATCATATTCTGCAACTGCCACTTCCAATCGTTCCAATCCTCTGTCCGGATGTCTTTGTAGAAGTCCTTTCGGGTTATTTTTTTGAACTGTTCGGGGATATCGTTCTTGGTAACAATTTTATAAGACATCGTACTCGCCTCGATTATTGTAGTTTGCTTCTCGCCTGTTTTTCAAAAAAGACTGCCAGAATTTTATTTGAGTGTAAACACCAATGACGCTCAGCACTGAAACATTTTTTAAGAAAATTCGCTAGAAATAAAAGAGCTTCTTGAGACTCAGTTAAAAATAGGTGTACCTTAAATTATGCTCTCAAATATATTCCTTGGTCTCTCTCTTGTTGGTGCTGAATGGGTCCTGTATTTACTTCTTATTCTCTCCGTGGTTTCAGTCGGAATTATGATCGAGCGAGCGCGTTTTTACCGACTAGCCATAAAAGGACTGAACGAGTACCGACAATTAGTCAGAAAGACGGCGGAAAATCGAAAGTGGTCCGAAATTGAAAAAACATCAATTGAACGAATTCAAAGCGGAGCGTCCGATTTAGACGCTTGTATTGCCGCAGCCCTTACGGGACACAAAGGAGCAAACTCTGTGGAAGTGCTTTCTGAAGTCGCCAACGATGCGTTGGTTTGCTCTCGTCTGAAGTGGGAAAAAAATCTTGCGATTCTTGCAACAATCGGCAGCAATGCGCCATTTGTCGGCTTATTCGGGACGGTCCTTGGTATTATCAAAGCTTTTCATGATCTCTCCCAACAAGCCGGGGCAGGTGTGCAAATGGTGACCGCTGGCATTTCTGAAGCACTCGTTGCCACAGCCGTCGGAATTCTTGTTGCCGTTCCTGCCGTCGTTGCATTTAATCTTTTCCAAAGAAAAGTAAGGACAGCTGCGACAGAAGCAGAAGCAACAAAAAGTTATTTAATCGGAAAGTTAGCAAATGGCGGGTAAAACAAACTTTGACGACGATGAACTGGTTTCGAGCATTAATATTACCCCGTTAGTAGACGTCGTCTTGGTATTGTTAGTAATCTTTCTTATTACTGCTCCAGTTCTCTATCAGTCTGCCATTAAGGTAAGGCTGCCGACCGCACGAACAGGTGAACAGCTGGAAAAAGGTCCTCTTAATTTCATGATCACAAAAGAAGGCGACGTACTTTGGGACAAAGAAAAAGTGGATTGGGAAACGATCACAAAAAGGCTCGGGCTACTTAAAGATCAAAGTTCCGAAACAGCGGTTATTAGTGCCGATCAAGGCACTTCTCATGGCACCGTAATCCGTCTCATGGACGTTCTAAGACAGGTTGGAATTTCAAAATTTGCCATGAGCGTAGAAGCGCAGACGATAGAAACTCGTTAAAATTCACAAAGTTATCGGTTCGAATACGATAAAAAATCCGTCCAAGAAAATATATAAGAAAATTTGACTCACTGTATTGACGCCCACTCTTCTCCTATTCTAAGTTTTACCCGTGTTCCTGGGGGAATTTTGAGTCTTAGAAATCTGAAAGCTTTTTTCTCTTTTTTTGTTCTCTGTCATGTGGCTATTAGCATCCCTCCATCCATTCGCTTCTTGTCGGCAGAAGAAAACAAAAGGCTGATACAAACAGGACCAGACACAAAAATTTGGATGACCGAAGACGAACTGGTCGGTTTTGTTCGCGATGTTTATCGAAGAGGCCACTTTGGAGGCTACATGGACATCACCGGACATCCAAATAAGAAAGCTATTCTCAATCTACCGTTTGATTCGTTTGGAACGTTTGAGCCGAAGCACCACAAAAAAGTTGGTGAATTAATATCTCAACTGTCCGCAATAAGCTTGTCAGAAACAATACAGAAGCTTTCAAGTTTCAAGAACAGGTACTACCAATCAGAAAGCGGGCTTGCCGCAGCAACATGGATAAGGGATCAATTCAACACCTTAGCACGAGGAAGAACTGATATTGAAGTTTCCATGGTTCAACATTCTTTTAAGCAGCCTTCTGTAATTGCTCGAATAACGGGAAAAACACCAAATAAAGCGCATGAAACCGTAATTCTGGGTGGGCATTCGGATACATTATCGACAAATTTCGGGATACCAGTTCCAAACGGCATCCAACCAGGTGCTGATGATAATGCTTCCGGGATATCAACGATGCTTGAGGTGTTTCGAGCGATAATAGAAACAGGGTTTAGGCCGGAACGGACAGTCGAATTTATTGCATATGCCGGGGAAAAGCACGGTCTGCTAGGAAGTCTCGATATTGCCCAACAATATCAGAAGACAAACAGAAAAATAGTTGGCGTACTTCAACTCGATATGACCATGCATCCGGGCAGACTCCCGTATATAAGTTTGGTCTCCGATTATACAGATAGAAATCTAACGAAGTTTCTCGGAATGCTTATTGACACCTATGTAAAGGTTCCGTGGAAAGAGATCTCTTGCGGTTACGCCTGCAGCGATCACACAGCTTGGCATGATGCAGGTTTTGCGGCAGCATTTCCTTTTGAGTCGTTAATTGAAGAATCGAATCCTAATATGGACACTCCCGATGACACGATCGATAATTTGGATCCCCTCTTCGGCCTCCATTTCGCAAAACTTGCCGCCGCCTTCGCTGTTGAGTTATCTACAGGAGAAGGTCTTCAATAGGCGTGCGTTTTATGCAGCCAGACTTTGCTGACTCACTCTGTCGCACAGATCGGCCGTTCTTCGGCACTGTTCGGCTGCCACTGCCATCCGGGGATCTGATTCAAATTGCTCGCAGCTCTCTGCCGCACCATCACACACTTCGGCACAGACTGAGCAAGTGCTCATATAGAGATCGGAGTTTCTCAACATATAGCTCGCGTTCGTTTCACATATCTCAACGCAATCCATTAACAATCTGATATGCGAAAGCTCTGAATGTTTTCCGGCCATCTGAAGACAGTAGTTAAGGGTTTCTTGGCAAGTACTATAACAATCAAGACAGCTCCTGATGCAGTCCTGAACTTCGCTACTAGTTATCGGGTCGACCATTTTGCGCGCCTCCTTGGCTGATTATCGAAAAGCAACTACAGGGCCAAGTCTGTGTGGGCGTAACGCACAAATTAGGTAAGGGGCAACATTTTTGCAATCTTTTGACAGAGAGGTGTAGCATGGCAACAAAAATAAGCCGACGTCCGCTTTCTCGGATAGCAACAGCAGAATCAAGACGAGCTGAGGTCGCGAGAGCAACTAACACGCCAAAAACGGTAAAAGATTCAACAGGGATTAACAGACAAGAAAACAAAGTGCATAGGGGTTTGGAGCAAAGAGGGAAAGGCCGGTATCGGCGATAACTCGTTAGTGATTAATTCGAGAATTTGAGATCAGGCGTTGTAATTGGGACATGCATGTCATCAGCTGCTTTGCGCAAGTAGCCCTCGATTTGCGAGTCAGACAAATGTTCAGCTGTTTTTCCCATTGTTTTTCTCACACGCTCTAAAATCATTGTAGAAGTTTGCGCCCTTTTTTCAGCATCAAGCGGAAGTAGCTCTACATACTGCCATTGCCAATTTGATCCGCTGATCCATTGTTTCGTAACCCCATCCCAAACCGGCGCGGGAAAAAATCTCCATCGCGCATCTTTACTGTGGTCGATGGTTAGAATCCAGCTTTCAGCAGCGTTTGAACCCGGATGCGTCTGCTGTAATAATGCCGAAGGTTCGTGGATTCTTACTTCTGCCACTATTGGTTGCCCCTGAGGTCCACGCATCTCCACGTTATATTGAATTCCCTTAAGGAAGGAATCAGCTCCGGTTGTTCTTTCTCCCAATTGTTTATATTTCGCACCTCTGACGATCTGAAAATTTTCTGGGAGCTTTTTGTTCGCTAGGCTAGTGATTATTTCATTTTGTTCAGCTAAGGGAAGTCGTGACACTTCAGTTGTCGAATAGGCTCGGCTTGTCTCCGTGCCCTGATAGTCAAACCGAACGTAAACTTTCATTTTATCAACAAGAACCGGTAACGGTTTTTTCACAAATGTCGAGATTGGATCGATTTCTTGTATTTCGATGAGATGTTCTCGTCTTTTAGAATCTACAATTCTGAGATATTTTTTCCCATTCTGTTCGCGAATCGGTGGTTTAATTGTCCGACCCTTAATTATCACTCCATTTTGAAGGTGAATTTCAATTTCCCTATTCTGGCCATTGGCTATCAGCTGGCCAAGTTCTCTGTTATCGATTTGGCGCGGTTTTGCTAATTTGTGAGGAGTTGTTATTTCGCCGTGTACTGACGCGTGACGAGGGTTGCCGGTTTCTTTTGCAGATAGTTTAGTCTCAAAAAACCGCGGGTCATGAAGCGAGTCGAACAAGCACGTTGCCTCACCACAGAAAGCATCAAGGCTAAGGAGTAGTAGAGCTGAAGAAAATAGGAGGTACGGCCCAGAGCGCTTCACTTTAGTTTTATCGGTAAAATTTCCATGAATTCTTAAAAGTTGTGATTCTTACGCGATTTTGTCGCCCCCTGGTTAATCTAAGTCCCTGATTCACTTTAAAGAATGGGGGCGGCATATAGTCGCATTATTTCTTGTATGGACCCTCCCTGTGCTGCAAGGAAAAAGAGCTAGTTTGGCAAGATGAATAGGATGCATTCATCTCGGTTCAAGCTCAGAGTTCCGACTATTAAGTTGTCCGATAAAAAGAAGCTTATTCCGCGTCACTACATCCTTGACCTCGGGTAGCGGGGAATAAAGATGTTCCCAAAAACTGTTCAGAAATAGTGGACCAAGAATTTCGACTGTGCTAACCACTCAATATTCAATCACTTCTAAATGCGGAGAGATGTCCGAGTGGTTGAAGGAGCACGCCTCGAAAGCGTGTAGACCCGAAAGGGTCTCGTGGGTTCAAATCCCACTCTCTCCGCCATTTTCTTGCAATTCCAATAACTTCCAAAAATCATCCATGACACTGTGAACCCTGTCGGATTCCAAAATGCTCTTTTGTGAACAATTTGTGAACATGAGCTGCTAATCATACGACCACCTTCAGCACTGGCCTTGTCGGTGGTTGCTCAATAACACGACCAACATTCAATGCTATCTTATTCAACCGGTCGTCAGTCCGGTGAATGTAGTGTTTCGTCGCTGATGCTGATGCATGATTGAGGAGTCGTCTAATGTCCTCCATGCTTGCTCCATGGTCAAAGTACAATTCTGTACATGAATGCCGCAGCTCGTGAGGAGTGACTTCGGTCACCCCAGCTTTTCTGCAAAGTTCCCTCAGGATCTCGCAGAACGATTCATAACAAAGCATCCCACCCTGCTTGCTTCTGCAAACGAAGGCTGTCGGTAGAGATTTTTCAACAATTGGCGTGAGGTACTCTACCAATAGAGTGGGCATGGGTGCTCGCCCCCAGTCTTCTTGCTTAGGGTGAGCCTGCAGTTGCCTTGTTTTTCGGTTGTAGGTCGAACGAATCAAAATTTGACCATTCGCCAAATCAACAGAAGAACAAGTCAGTGCTTGGACTTCGCCTGGCCTAAGCCCAGAAAGAAGTGGTATCCAAATTGCGGGGCCTACCCAAGTATCCCTAGCTTGTTCGAGTAAACGCTTGGACTCTTCAGGTCGAAGAAAATTTCGTTCTCTTCGAGATACTTTCCACCGCAATTTCTTTTGCACCGGATTGCGTTCAGGGTACCCATAAGTTTCGACAGCATCTGCAAACATTTTATGAAAAATATTGTAGACGTGATTTATGGTTTGAGGACTACGCCCCAGCGAATCCATACGATCAAGCACTCTGGCAATGTCTTGTGTCCGAATTTCTATCAGTTTAAGCTTGCCGATATGAGGCAGAATGTAATCTCTGATCATCTGATCTTGAGAATATTTCCATCCATCAGATACATTACGCCGCCCTTCTTGCATCCACTTAATCACGTACTGATCGAACATTATATTTCGTTCAATAGTAGAAGAAGCCAAGCCTCCCTTATCGCGTTTGAAATATAACTGTCTTTCATACGCTTCAGCATCAACTCTCCGTTTAAAAGTACGTGCAGGAAACCACCGACCTTGTGAATCCCGTAGCCTCAGCAAGTATCTTGCTTCATTATTCTTATTTGTCCGTCGAATTATTGCCATCATCATCTCCTTTCGGGAGATCACTCGATATTCGACGGTGCGTCCGTTTTTTAGTTTTCAAAGAACGCTCAGGCTGTGGATTGCTGTCCTTTAAAAGGATATCGTCCACAATTTTCCCGAGATCGATTGAAGGTTGCCTCATTGAATCAGACGACGTCAAGGGCGTTGTTTGCGGTACTGCGTGACCCTGACTCCAGTTTTCCAAGTCAGTCCTGCTAAACACCAAGCGACTGCCATGCTTACGAAATGGTATTTTACGCTTATGGACCCAATCGTACAGAGTTGGCTCGGCAATACGCAATAGTTCGGATGCTTCATGAATGTTAAGAAAAAGATTAGAATCAAGCATGGTCACTCCCTTTCTCCGTTCGGGCTGACTTTATTTCAGGGTTTTTATATTTCGCAGCTAGCTTTTCATAACCAGCTTCATTCAATTCGTAGATCGTCACTTGTTCTAATTTTCCATTCTTTGGAATCCGATCGCGATATGTGTAGTTAATTAACCCGTACTTACGAAGAATTTTTGAACTGTGCTGGGCGGGATGACTTGGTATTAGCTCTTCAAGTTGATCGGAGCGAAATATACGACCAGAAAGTCTCGAACTCTCATTGACCGCGAAAAGATCTGGCGTGTTAAAAAATTTGGTCAAAACTGGTTCGCAGTGCTTTCTTGTGTAAAAAAGTTCATCAATTCTATTTTGACCTATTAAAAACATGACACAGACATTAAAAAACTCGTCTGACAAACTCTGAGCAACCGCCAAAATAGTTCGACAACGTAAAAACAAGTCATAGTTCATTTCAGCAGGGCACGGCATTTTCGCCACCGTCTTTTTAATAGCCTCACGTCTGCTGTTGAGAATTGGGACAACTTGTTTTATTGATTTTAATGCCTCAATCTCTGCCTCCAAAAAAAATGGCTCACTTCGTTGTTCATTAACCCTGCCGATGCTTATTCCTATGGCGCGGGGAATTGTATTTTTTGGATTTGCAATGAACACCACCGGATAAATACTGTTTTCTAGTGGATCGAAAGACTTAAATTGGAGGTCTTTAAATAAACAATTTCCGACTGTATCGTCATTTTCTACAATTGGAATGGACTGAACAGCCTTGGCAATAGTTCTGCAGACAAAGACGGCGTAACTGGCCGAGAATCCAAATTCGTCATCCTCAAAGACAGTAATTATCTGAGCATACTGCCATAGAGGATTTGGTCTGTTAAATGCGGAAGTGAGTATGGTGGCAATAACAAAAGACTGTGCGCCTTGATTGGATAACATGACATGTCGGTCGATACGGGCAGTCGCCAACTTAAGAGTGTTTTCGATAATCGCTTTTTCGTGTTCCATTTTATCTCCTAACGATAAACAGAAGTACGAAATAATGACGTAGAATTGAAGGACTACTGGAGGTTTTAGCCCTTACCCCTATTTCCTCCGGCTTAATATTTTAACGGGTAATCGCAAAAGGAATAAACGGTGCGTTTTTAATATAAAACTTCACCTTTTTTATGTCGCCCAGAACTTGTTTGCGGACTTCTGACCCATTTTCTGCATTTGAGCGTCTTTTGTTTCGGCAATATTTTTTAAACATACTCTTTGCAATGTCTGCAATGCTGTAGCTTTTGAGATGAAGCTCGTAGGCTTCGAGTGCACGTTTCAACTGCGCGGGGTCAATTCCGAACCTTTCTCTCGATCTGATAACCGTATGACCTTCAGCTTCCCAATTAATCATATTGTTGTTTTTTTGTAACTTAGCAAGGTCAAGTTTAATCGTTGCCTTTTCGGCTTGTGATCGACCATCCTTTATAATAGCGCTGATTTTTTTCACAACATCCTTCAGGTTTCCAGTTTTTCTAAGATCAACCAGCAGCAACAGAAAGGGGCGTTCAAAAAATGGATTTTTAATTCTACTATTTGAGCGAATTTTTCTCATTACGGAACGGCAGACGCCCTTCTTGCTAAGGCTAATCCTATCGATGCCTCCCGGCAGTAACTTTGATTCGATAATAGGATTAGCAGTAAAAATAATTCTTTCTGGAGGTGCCTTCAGTTTTGGTGCAATTGGCTCAGATATTCCCCAAAACTCACAGAATTCCTGAATATCGTGCTCATTGTCTGAAAGATAATGAAACTGCCGTTGATATGTTTTATTAAGCCGCATGAACGACCATCGTAAATAATCTATTTCATTGTTCATTTAGATCAATCCTAGTCCTACGACATGCAATTGACAACGGTGTAACCAATGTTTTGCACTTTTAAGCATGAGCTATTGAGGCAGTTAGTATCTAAAACGGCGCAAGTTTAGATTATCTTTTTATACTGGCTTGTCTGATTTTTGGCCGTCCACGTTTTTGCTCTTTATCGTTGAATAAACTATTTCAAGTGCCATCTGCTCAACAGATCCCGATTTTTCAATCGCATATTCTTTCATGTGTTCGATGCTTTCAACTACAACCACAAAAAATGTTGTCATTTCATAAATTAGTTGATCAGTGGCAAGCTCCCACCCGTCTACTTCAACTGCTACAGAAAATTCATCAGAATTTAAAATATCAGAACAAGATTCCCTTGCTGTTTCGATTAGCAGTTGTTCAATGGTACTGGGATCTTTAATTTTAGAAAAAGACAGTATTAGTTTTTCATGTCTGTTGGCTAACAGCTTTTTTATGACATCTTCATTCATAACGGCTTACCTTTACTAATCGGTGCAATAAAAAAATAACACATCCTTTTGCACTTGGGGTAATTTCACTAAAAGGCAAACCTCTCGTACCCGCTATTGTTACTTTTGCGGCTGTTCTGCTGGCACCTTATCTTTGACTGATGCTCCTTTTGTGGCATCTGATTTCGACTTAGTAATTTCGACAAATGACTTCGGCAAAAAGCGAAAACTTGCACTCGTCTTGTCATAAAATTTTACTACCGGCGCAATGGGACTCTCAGTCGGGCTTCCTTGACCGGTATCAACTTCGAGCTCCTCAATTAGCGGATATTTTGCACCTTCTTCAAACGCACCGCTGTTGCCCATAAAACACTGTTTAACTTTATCTTTAGTCTGTTCGTCGTTACAAATTACCTCGACAGCATCATCTTCCGTTATTTTTATTTCGCCAATTGATTTGTAAGTTAGCTGCTTTGGCGTAGGGACTTTTTCATAGAATCTTTTATATAGTGTTTCCTTAAAATCCAATTGGTCAATGACTACTTCGGTCTTAAATCCATCGGTTGTTAACTGCCTTGCCATAACAACCGGGTTCGCCCCACTTGATGACTTACTATTAACGCTAGGAAACATTGCGTCTAAAGTTTTCTTACTACACATCCCACCGAATATGTAAGCAACATCGTCCAAGAATTCACGATGCATGCCCGAAATGAGATCAATTTGCATTACAGCACATCCTGGATCTGCCAAGGCCCCACCACCCATCTTGCGGGAGACAACACAGAATGCTGTTGAAAAGGCTGTTTTATGTCCTGGTTTATAAAAAAAGTAAGTTAATACACATTTACTAACATCCTTACTGCCTAGATAGTTTTTCGCTCGTTCAATGGTCAATTCGTTTGCAGACAATGAGGCTATCGAACAACAAGCAGCTGCGAAGATGATCACAAATTTTTTACATATATTTGATGTTCTCATTTTAATTCCTTCTCTCTTTTAAACGTGCATCAATAGCTACTTATCTTTTTGATCGCTAAACGGGTGACGCGCAGTGAGCCGCTCAACTGATATTTTGTAGTACCCGTTAACTACGCGCTCAGAAGTAAAAAGCTCGTCAATAGAAACTGGTTTTGCTATTTCGTCGTTCTCGCCATAAAGCAGATAGCTAACAGAACAACCAAAAAGTTTTGCAGCACGCTTGATTGCAAAAAGGTCTGTTGGAACAGTGCCCGATAACCAAGAATCAACATTTGAAGGAGGCACGCCAATAAGGCGCGCAAACTCGCGCTGTTTTATTCCACGATCCTGTAATAGCTTTCGCAAGATATTCCTAAACGGCAAATCTTCTTTTTTTACTTCACCCTTACCTCTTTGCATAACGGCTCAATTCTATCGAATATAATAAGGGAATAATAAGGTAATCCCATATCATGGGCGTCGCCCGAGAAATCACGCAGACTAAGTCTTGTTGCGCCGCTTTATCTTTTTGCGACAGCTTCTTTAAAACAAACTGAAAGGCACTTTTGAGGGAGTGATTTATCTGTAAAATACGGGATAAATTACTATCAAACTTGTTCATCAAAAATAATACGCACCATTTTTTTAGTTTTGTCTAATTCTTCGAGATAGCAATAGTGCCCGATGTTTTGTGAAATGCGTATCGTAATGGATTTCTACCAAAGCCATTAAAAAAAACTGTAAGCTTTTCACACTATGAGTGTATCTATAACTATTCATCGTGGTGCTAGTGAAATCGGCGGAACATGTCTTGAGATTAACTCCAATGGCAATAAAGTTCTGATAGATGCCGGATTGCCACTCACGTCGAATGCTCCAGTAGTTGATATAAAAAGCATCAAACCAACTGCTATAGTTATCAGTCATCCTCATATGGATCATTACGGAATGACAGAAGAAATCTGGGGGCAAGTTCCAATCTATATCGGAGAAACTGGACTCAGGCTTATCAATGCAGCAAGAACATTTTGTGGCAAAAAACCATTTCCGATGACTGGACCATTTATACAGCCAAACAAGGTGTTTAGTATTGGCGAGTTGATTTTTAGACCATATTTAATGGATCATTCTGCCGTCGATGCTTATGCGTTTCAAATCGTAACACCATCTGGCAATATATTTTATAGTGGCGATTTTAGAGGACATGGACGCAAGAGGTGCTTGCTAGACAGACTTGTAAAAAATCCACCACAAAAGGTTGATCTTCTCTTTCTTGAAGGAACAATGCTTGGGCGTAAAAATGAAGCTGTCGCGACAGAAAAGGAAATTGCCAGTCAGATTATTGAAGTGGTCAAACATCAGAAGAATAGTTCATTTCTAATTTCTTCAGCACAAAATATTGACCGCATTGTTTCGGCTTACATAGCTTGCCTTAAAACCAATAAAACACTGGTTATTGATATTTATACGGCTTGGGTTCTTGAGAATATTAAAAACATTTCATGTCGCGTACCAACAATTGACTGGAAGTTAATTAAGGTTCTGTTTTTTGGAAAACATAGCAATACATTATTTAATGGCTCATTTCCCTCAAAATTTAAAGATAAGATATGCAAAAAGAGAATTCTGCCAAAAGAAATAAAATCCGGCCCCGATAAGTATTTGATACAGCTATCCGCTGGACTCGCGCATATTGTTAACGGCTATAAATCAGAAATAAATAAACCGAATTTGATTTATTCCCAATGGAGGGGATATCTCGAAAAAGAAGACTATAAAGACCAATACTGGAAGCTACGCAAACTAATCAATGAAGACGTTGTTAATTTACATTACGTCCATACAAGTGGTCACGCTACAGTTGAGGACTTGAAACGTCTTGTTACTGCCATAAAACCAAAAAGAGTTATTCCGATTCACACTGAATATCCAAAAGAATTTTCGGGACTTTTTAAAAATGCACCAGCAGCACATAACGGACAGGTGATACATCTCGATAGAAGTGAAGGCAAAATATGAGCTTCGATCAAGAACTTATAGAGGAGCTAAAGAGTGAAAGGGGTGTTTTGTATCCATTCTTGAACTTATTAAAAGATCAGACTCTAGATTTAGAATTTAGAACTGAGGGCTTCGACATATATTACCGTGGTGAGGTGCTTGTACAGATTCGCAATGGCACTACTAAATATGAATATTCAGCATCTTTTAGAAGCGTTGTAAATTTTGATAAAATACAGCATGAAACAATTTGTTCGGCTTCATCAGCACAAACTTGGTGTGACATGTGCACGTATCCATTAAAAAAATTCTGGGACATAACACTTAGTAATCACAATAAAACTGAACGAGAATATCAGCAGTTAATTGTTCGTGAAAATAATTATTCGCCAGTATCGATCTCAACCGATTATTTTATCACAAATATGGAGGATTCTAAAAAAACGGATACAGTTAATGCCAATCGTTCGTATATGAGACCTGATCTTGTCAGCATACGTTGGGATTGTGGATCGCAAGAACGTAAAAACGAACGCAATAAATCAAAACCGTATTTACCAAAACTAGCCATAATCGAAGTAAAGTATGGCGATAATGCAATCGGCAATGTCATTTCTGACGTTAAAGGAGAAAAAGCGGATTTAGTCAAACACCTAAATGATGCTCATGAATTTCTGAAGAATCCCAAGAGTGTTTTATTGCTTAAAAATGAATCGCTGAATTATTTTAATCAAAAAAGAAGTCTTGGGCTTTTTAAAGGCATTAAGGATGCAAATCAAAAGATCGACCAATTGTCCGACGAAAAACCCGAATACATCATTGCACTTATAAACCATCAACCATGTTCTAAAAGATTACTGGAAATAATTAGTGATATTGATTTCTCTAAGTTCATTCATTTCGATACATACTTCGCATGCTCTAGCAATTTAGGATACGGGCTTTATGCCAAAAGGATGAAAAATCCAAGCGAGTTGCTGGCTGAGCTTGAAAAAGATTTTCCAGAATAAAACACCAGATTTATTGCAAACTAAGCAGCCAATACGGAGGAGCTGGAAAAGTCATCAATCGTAGTATCTAGAGTTTTAACATACAAATCCCAAATGCATCTTTGAAGATCTGGAATTGAATTGAGAACTGATGGTTCTGATATTAATCGAATCCATTCGGTCATATAAGGGACTAGCACAGCAGCTAGCTCTAAGATGGCATCATCGTAATCGATACGAAGGGCGCGTTGGAAAGGAGGATATTTAAAATTACGCGCGATCTGCTTATTTAAAAAGCGACATACATTTTCGTCGATTGATTGGCGTGATTGAAGACGGCCTAATTGTGCAATAACTTGTTCTGCGCATTCTTCTAATGTTTCTAGGAGTTTCATAACTTCTGTCCTCCATATACTGACTAATAATGCTATTTTAACATAGGTTTTAATAGAGGGGGGTAAATCTAAGTGTCTGTATTACTTGCGTTAAAAAATATTATTTTCGAATAAATGCGCCATTTCATGAAATTGATGACATCTACAAATTATTCATCGAGAATTTTGATCACATCTCCTTTAAATCCACCAACCGCCAAATGCGTGTAAATCTCCTGCGTATCAATCGAATCATGGCCGGCTAAAAGTGCCCTTCGTTCCCTATCAATTCCTTTTTCAGCCAGCCGCGTGTTCCAGACATGGCGCAGTGTGTGCGGAGTGAGTCGTTTTTCAATGCTGGCTGCCGTCTTATAGTTTTCACAGAGTTGTTCAATCCGCCGAGAAGAATAGCGTGTATGCCGCGCCGATTCAAAGAGATACTTGTTTTGACGCCCTTGTAGGTAAAGCTCCAACTGGTCCCTGATTCTGCAACCGTATAAAGCAATCCTATCTTTCTGACCCTTACCCTTATACACGAATGCTTGGTTGGTCTTGAGGTCCATTCTGCTGATCTCTAGAGAACACATCTCACTTACCCTAAGCCCAGTCCCTAATAGGAATTGGAAGATGAGGCGATGGACTGGATTTTTCATCGCTGAGAAGAACCCCTCCAGCTCTTCGTTAGTCGGGAGTTCGATCAACCTTCGCGGCGTACCTTTCGCCTTGATATCGCATCGGGACCGCACCACCCTGAAAATGTACTTAAGCTGATGGTAACTTAAATGCTGTTTTCGGACCTCTCGCACCAAATGCTTAATGAGAGTCATCACTTGCGATTTCGCATCATCATTTTGTGCGACGAAATCTGCTAGGTTTATAACCTTTTCAGACACCTTATCCATTCAAGGAAGCCGATTCCTTTCGCTAACTATGGTATTCTTCGAAATCGGGCGCTCTGCCAATAGAATTTCAATTTTCCGTTTTGTGCTGTCATGCAGCAGATGGCGGGTGCCGCCCTTTGCCTTACCATCCACCGTAACCGTCTTGGCATCCGAGCGTCTATACATATAGGCTAAAACCCGATTAGCGGCTAACTCGTGTCGTTCTGAGAGGGCTCTAGTCTTTATTATAACATCAGCTACAGTATCAAATGTGATGACGCGCAGGTTGTCAGGTAGTTGGCCAATCCCCGGAACCGTGACCATTCCGTTTATGTCAACGGTCAGGACTCTCGAAAAGTGCAGGTTAGCAAAAGTGGTGATGGCAATCATGTACACATTGCCTATATTGACTTCATTTTTGGAGTCGACAAAAGTATGTGAAGCCAAGCTTTTGCATAACTCAATTTCCTGGAGTGTCTGATCCACAGAAAGATCAGTGAGAAATTTCAGTTCAAATAAAATTAAATTGGTTTTTCTATCCGTTTCAATATTGGTTTCGCTTGAGATACCAATGTCGAAGGCCCCATTTGTAAAAATTGACCTGGCAACTTTTTTATCCATAGATGGGGGTGGTCCCTTTTTGCTTGTGTCTCGAAACAGATCTTTAATCTTGAGGAAATAGGTGGTGTCTACCGTACTTTGATGGTCGATGATGTTACGTTTGTAGGTATCATTCACGAGAAGTTGAATGCCTTCATGGTTTTCAAAAATATGCGGGCTGAATAGGTAGCCTGCAAATAGCTTGGCAATTAGTGATGATTCAGCTCTATTTTTTGAAAAAAGACCCTCATAATTGTCCAGTATCAATGTCTTATGCATGCGTTGATTCCCCCTCTTGCTTGATTGAAAATTTCACATAGGGCATCAAGATCTCTTTGATTTCGGCCCGCGAGATAAGTTTTTTTGCTGCGATTTCGAGTTTGTCTGTTGTTACTGATGACAGGAATGATTTTAACGGTTGAAAATTTCCCCTATACTCCGTTTTTTCCCTAAAAAGACGTTGGTATTCATCTTCACCGAGAAGTTTACGAATTTCCGGAATAAGCTGTGGAGCGTAAGTCGTATCGTCTTTGAATAAAATCACTGCCTCAAAATGGCCGGCATTAAGCTTAACAGTCTTTCGACGATAGGGGTTGGCTGCTTCGGCCCTTGATATGATGCAGGCTCTAATTAGGTTCAACGTTTCGTAAATCTGTTTAACTTGTAGAGTAAGGGAATGACCCGTCTCCAGAAGTGAAAAAAGCTCGTCTGTGGGAAGTTGAGCTGTTGTTGTGCAAATAAGTTGTTCTGATTTTGATTGCGTGTGTTCCATTGGCGCATACCTCGAATTGAAATTTAAAAGTAAACGCCTCAAAATTTAGTTTTTGTCAAATTAGTAAAAAATACGAACATGCAAAATCACAGAATTATCAGTTTCATGGTTGGATTCTGAATAATATTCTTTATGTGTCTGAATATTGATAATTGCCAATATTTTCAATTTCACATAATTTAGTCTCTATTTCTTCTAGTGGTTTAAAGTTAGACCTAAAGTCGATTACTGTAACCAGTTTCTGCGAATTACAGTTAATGCAAAGCAATTGAATATTACTCAATACATTGTGCCCACCTTTTGCAAATGGCTTAACGTGATCAATTGTCAGGTTCTCAGCTTTTCCACAGCTGAGACATTTATTTCCAAAATAATCCATCAACGCTGTGACTTGATGTAAATACAGTTTTCCTGGTAAATTTAGTAATTTTGCTTTTTCGTTTGCATCACATACCCGATGACTCCAAGGATACCTTGCTCTATATTGTTTTGCCCTTTCTGTGATCATTTCCTGATTTGCATGTCGATATTGCTTTTCATATTCTGGATGGGTTTGGCGCCACCCAGCTACTTTTGCTTTAATTTGTTCAGAATTGGACTTGTAGTAATTTCGAGCGGATTCACGATATATTTCCCCGCTAAGTTTACGGTTGTGCCGTCGATAGTTATTTCGACAGTTAATGCAAACTGAGTCAAGCCCATCAGCGTTCCGATAGTTTCTTACAAATGAAGTTAGTGACAACATTTCGTTGCAACCCGACAAATTGGCACCGCCGCCATGGCATCTTTTCTGACCATTTGGATATTTGGTAATGGCAAACTTGTTTTGTCGAACCTCCTGACATGTTTTGCAGTATGGATAAACTCTATCTGGCAATAGTTTGCTGTTCTTATTAAATTCAGATATTGGTTTTTCCTGATTACAGTCTAAACAATTTTTGTAGCTCATTTTTCCTCCTAGAAATATAGAGAGGAAAAATTAGATGAAATGATCCGCGGATTGCGTATGGCGTTGATCTCTCGTTAGCGTTACTGACTGTGTAAGATGAATTGCCTTATGAGAATAGTTTTCTGTTAATGGACATTTGAGGGCTGCGTCATAAATTCTTTTGCTATCTCATGTAATTTATAAAAACATACGAAATAACGATCTAAATAATCATATTGGCGAGGAGTTAATATCATTTTACAGAATCTGAGGAAGTCTGCATATGGCATCATGTAGTGATAACGATATATGCACTCTATCTTTCTAATTAGATTTTTACGAAGTCTGACAACTTCAGAATCTTGAATATTAAGGATTTCGGCGATTTCTTTATTACGACGCTGCATCTTCATTAAGAAGACAATTTTACCTTCTAAATCTGAAAGGTATTGATCGGTTATTTCCTGTATTACTTCATGTGATATTGAGCTGAATGATTTATTTTCCACTTTATTTACCTCAATCCATTGATTTCTACGATCAAATTAACCAATTTTATATACGATAAGAAATATATAAAAGAGTCAATTATCAGGTATTATAGTAAATAATTCACAACGTGTTTCAAATCCGTCGCGATCAAGTTCTGCGAGTTGAAATCGAAAACGGGCATTTGGATTTATTTTAATGGTTATGTGTTTTGTTTTAGAAGTCGTTAGAAAATCATAAACATGTTTTCCTGAACATTTAATTTCAATGTCTGGATATGGCCAGTACAAATCTTGAATGGAACTTTTGACGTGCGGTTTATCAAGAAGTTCAAAATGTGCGTTACAATCGTTAGCAAGAAATAGTTTTATGACACCGTTCGGATTGGTTTTAAGATCAACATGAGCCAGTGCTAATGTTAAGCTTTTTAAAATTGATTTTTTTGGTGTCTGAATAACACAATTATTGGCTTCTACAGCGTTCAGTTGTTTTTGAATACATGGCGGTGGCATTGAACTCACAGATCTTGCAGCAAGTTTGCTGGAGGTATCATAAAACATTACAAAATCGTCAATTTTTTGAATATTTACTTTGTTTTCTGTGCTGTCTCCGAGAAACTCAATTAAATCTTCACATACTCTTGAGCTAAAATATAAACGTGACGAAAACAGCCACGGAAAAGGTGCTACAACTAATCGAGAGCCGTCAGTTGCCCAGATGGTGTCATTTTCAATAACGATCCACATTAGGTTTTGGCGAGTTTCATCGTTACATTTTGCGTGTATTACTTTTTTTAGACTATGCAAGAGATCTGATACGGGCACCGTATATTGTTTTTCTGAATCTGATTTAAATTTGGCGGGGAAGTCCGGGTAGAATTCTGCAACTTGTTTTTTGACCTTTTTTTGATAAACAGCAACAAATATAACATCTTCATCATTTGTATTGATATGCAAGCCGTCTGATTTAAACGTAACTTTAATCGTAACACTTGTTTCTAGGGCGCCTAATCGCAAAAAGAAGTCATTATGATTGACCAATAGCGATGAGATCGGTGTCTGTTCTATGGATGAAGTAATGAATATCGGTAGTGTTTTGATCGCCACTAATTCATAGTCTGTTGCTGAGATAATTAATGTGTCACCTTCAACTTGAAGCTGAACGTTTCGATAGAGAGGCTCGCCTCTTTGTTGTATGGTCATCCCGACAAATTTAAGCGCATCTAATAGTGTTTTAGGGTCAACATAGAAGGTCATGATGCCACCAATTTTAAAAAATCATCTGCACATCTGCACATAATATTAAGTTACGTGTATTTTTGCGCTCTTTGGTTGTGCAGCTGACATAAGTGATCGTCTGCACACATCTGCATACGCGCACATCAAGAGGTGGATGCAAATTTGTGAACATTTTGTGAACACAACTACCCAAACCCCACCAAAACAGGCCAAAACCGGACGCACCGCGCGACATCTACAGATCTCCCTTAAAACGGCTAACTACTTGAAATCAAATAGCGCCTAGGTTATTGAATCTGTATTGGATTGAGAGAAAAAGTCGGAGGGGTGTGTGAGCGGTTGAAACAGCACGCCTCGAAAGCGTGTGACCCTTTACGGGGTCCGTGAGTTCGAATCTCACTCTCTCCGCCATGAAAAGCCTTTCAGGTTCAAAACTTGGAAGGCTTTTTTGTTATCTGGAATTACCATTTTTACGATTCCCAAAATGCGGTTTTTCACAAAATGGAACAAAAATGGAACATTTTTTTGCACTGAAGATTAAGCAAAGAGTATCACTAGCCATTACGAAACAATCCGCAAGACAGGACGTGATTTCGGACGCGTTTGATTGAGTGGTGAGGGATTGATTGGATCGCTTGCTGTTTCAAACTGTGAAGCTATTTTGGCGAGCCGCTCATCTGTTCGATGGATGTACCGAGCAGTTGCGCTAAGGCTCTTCTGATTCAACAGCCTTCTGACATCCTCGGCTGAAGCACCTTTGTCGATGTAAAGCTCAGTTGAGCTATGCCGTAGTTCATGTGGAGTAACTACTTTAATTCCTGCTTTTCGGCATAGCTCCTTTAAGCCGGAGTTAAGAGACTCGTAGTTAAGCATGTCGCCTAACGCATTACGGCAAACAAAGTCATTATCTGCTTGGTCTTTCCGTAAACCCTGCAAATAAGCCTTAAGACGAGGTGGCACAGGGGCTACACCCCAATCGCCTTGTTTCGGCCTATCCTGAAGCCTTCTGAGCTTTTTATTGTAGATTCTGCAAATGATTATCCGGTCTCTTTCAAAGTCTACACTTTTCCAATCTAGCCCTTGTAGTTCTGAAGATCTCAGAGCCGAATACAACGCAATCCAGATAGCTGGTCCTAACCAATGATCTTTAGAAGCCTCCAGCAGTAAATTCGCCTCGGCTGTCGAAAGAAAGTTTCTTTCCTTTATCAAAACACGTGGTCTGTGTTTCCTTTTCACTGGATTTTTGCCGATAAATTCAAATTCCTCAGCTGCATCTCCAAACATCTTATGCAGAATATTGTAGACGTGTAGAACGGTCTGAGGCGAACGTCCTTTATCCTGCATCCGTTTAAGAATAGCGCCGATGTCTTGAGATCGGATATCAACAAGTTTTCTATTTCCAATCACTGGCAGGATATAATCCCTAAGTATTTGGTCTTGGCTCGATCTCCATCCTTCACTTACACGACTCCGACACTCGATTGACCAGAACTTCCAATATTGACTTACTGTAATGTTTTTCTGAACAGGAACTAAAGCTCCTTTGTCTTTTTGAAACAGCAAGTCTCTTTCGTACCGTTCCGCATCAATTTTTCGATCAAAGACTTTTGTTGGAAACCAACATCCAAGATAATCCCTCACTTTGACTTGATAGTGAGTGGCTCCTGATTTGGTTTCTATTTCAACGATCGCCATTTGTTTTTCTCCTTACTGGCGATTGATCAAATGTCAGCAATAGGTCTTGGTTTTGATTTTCAAAGAGCACGAGTTTTAACTCTTAAGGATGTTTTTATAGCTGATGACAAAGCTGACGGCAATATTTCGTGATTAACCGGTGAAATCGCTTGTGATTCACTCCAAGCCTCCAGATCTTTTCGCGAAAATATCGTTCTTCGACCGTGTCGACGAAAAGGTATCCGACGTTGATGAACCCAAGCGTAGATCGTAGCTATTTTAACCCGCAAAAACTCGGCTGCTTCTACGACGTTAAGAAACTCGCTTTGTGTCGTTATCTCCGTTTTCATATATAGCCTTACACTTTCACATCTTTGTTCAATATTCTTTTGATCTGATATGGACGCATTAACCAAAGAGGACAGCCACTACTCGGGCATTCACGCACCCGAGTATAGACTGCCTCGTGCCCCATGCACTCCTGACACTTGGCTTTTATGACCTGCCGAGGGCTCGCTCTGCCTTCCAGAACCTTTATATATAGAGCGCGGAAGGCATTCGGAATTCTTTGAGCTACTTGAAACGTCTTTTTTTCGTCAAAATGTGTTCGAGACGGCAACTTTTTCATGACGGCACCGCCTCGCTTCGTTTCTCTACAACTTCCGACTCGTTTCGGCTGAAAGATGACTGAGGCAGAAGCGATTTTGGTTTCTGGCAGAAGCGATCAAAAATGATGAAATCATTCAAAGATGGTGGGAAGTGAATCTCCTGTTCCCCTAAAAATCTTCGCATTCTCCGCTTCCAAGCCTTTTTGAAGCAAAGTCGAAGTGGTTTTAAATGGATTCCAATAGTTCGTTTGAAATTTCCGTTCGCGTTAAAGGATTTCCTAGCCTCGTGAGCGCCAAGCTCCCGACAGCGGTGCAGGTAAGCATCAATTATTACCTTTGTTTTAGAAGAGATGTTCTCGCTGGAGGGTACCCTTTTAATCGTATTTAGCTGAAGATGGGCAAAAGGATTAAAGTCGCGTAGCTGCTCTATCTCTCGTAATGCTATAATAGGTACACGATTTCTTTTATGGCGTACCTCAATCCGAATAGCAGAAACGTTCTCATCACCACTTACCCTAGATGATTTCTTTTTTATGTAGTCTAATTGATCGGATTTCAGTTCCTTTTGATAGCAACAAGTCTGCCGGGGCCAAGTGCCAAGGTAGAGAGTCGATCTGCCACTTCTAATTTCCTCACTAACCCGCGCCCTCGGTTGCGATAAACAACGCCGAATCGCGCTGTACGAAGCCTGGACGTCGATGCAACAGTCGAGTCGCCTGATCCTTGCATCTAAAATTACGGGAAAGGCCAAACCAAAAGCTTCTTTTAAAAAAGCCACGCAGCTAGCAAATGTTGAAAACCGCGACATGTGAAACTGAACTAACAATTCGGAGACAAGTCCACTCATTGTCTGATTCCAAGCTAAGAACAGTTCCGAATTATCGATTGAGAAAAGCCCACACTGCTGAAAACCAAATGGCAACCTGCAACGTTTTCCACTCCTATTATTTGCTGCTGTGACTATTTTTCCCTTTGACCGGACTCGCTTAAGGCAATAAGTTGCGGCCTTCACCTGATTAATAATCATTTCTACAGTCATTTTTTACATCTCCTTTGGCGAAACCCGTATTTTGGTTCCAGCTCTTTAAATCGGAGATCTGACTATTTAATTGCGAACACAATACCTGAGTTTCGCGATTAACAGCGCCAAGCGTTTGATTTCAAAAACTCGGTAATTTTTTTCTTTTTCTTTTTGTAGGATTCATTTCTGCCCCGACCAAGGAGTCCCCGGACAGGGTGGGTCTGCATCGCGAATTTATCCAAACGCTCCGCGAATCCTTACCAACAAGTCTTCTTAACTGTTTCTCATCTTCTCTTGTTAGACTTGGAAATCGTTTTTTCATTTCATTAAACATCGCCCTGTAAAAATGATTCAGCCCCTTTATCAATTTTTCACTGATTTTCGTCTCGATTTTTCCCCTATACGCTTTGGTTTGTTTATTCCATTGATCTAGCTCGCTATAACTAATTCTTACTCTTTCTCCAACATCTAACAGATTCTGCTCCGACTTTTGTGCAAACTTTTGTTCGCACAAAATCAAATGTGCTAAAAGAAAAGTCCCTTGTTGTGATACCAAGAATTCAATCGTTTTCTCTTCACGAATTCTTGTCAGCTCAAAAACTAGTTTTAGCTTTCCAATCACTTCTCTTTCTTCCTTTTTTATTCCAGGCTGCCAGTAAACATGCAAGTGAACTTCTCTGTAAGGAGACTCAATGTCCATTTTCGTCTTCCCAAGTGACTCCATAAATTTTTCTATCTTTTTACAGCATAAAATCTCGGTGGTTTCCCCGCCTATTTCTGGCAGCTCAATTGGTAGCACCATTAATTCTATTAAATAAAATCTTATCCAGCTCAGAACTGCTAGTTTCTCTTTTGAAGAAAACGAATAGATAAATCGCTGCAACAAAAAACAATAAAGCTCTCTTGTGTTTTTAAGAGGCAAAACGTTTCTATAAATTTCATCAATGAAGAAAGGCATTTTTTGAACTGAATAAAAGGCAGACATTACAACAGTAGCATCAAATAATAGTTCTCTGTGCTTCGCACTCCGAAGAACAATCCAACGACCGGCCTTCCAATGTCTTCTAATTAACTTTCTAGAAACCTTGAAATACACAGACAAAAATCTAACAAATCTCTCTTCAGATGGTTCTGCTCTAAATTCATAAAAATATTTTATAATAAATTTAGAATCATCTGGTCTATGAAACGGAAATAACGGTAACGAACGAGTGTAAGGTAAATCTTTTCTAGCCTCTCTTTTAATAGAAGCTGAATCATCTATATACTTAGACATTTATTTAAGTTTATCCAATCACGAATAACGTTTCTATGTTTATTTTAAATCACGTTTAAAACGTGCAAATACGGGTTAGTAAGCTATCATAAGAATCAATGAGTCACGGGATGGTCATAGCTGTGCTATTAGCACAAAATAATAGAATTTTTACTCGTAAATACGTGTTAATATCTTGCCAGGCTCAAAAACTATAGATTTTCATTTTATTGGATACCTCCCCATGTATTAACTATTCGGAAAATTACTTTATCAATATTTGTTGAAGGTATGTGGTTGAAAGTGATATCGAAGTTTCTAAAAAAAACAGTTATGACGAACCAATTGATAAAAGCGGTGGCATATTCGCGTGTCAGCACATTATTAGATCAAGATCCCGAAAATCAACTAATTCCTATACGTGAATTTGCCAAGGCCAGAGGTTTTGATCTGCAAGCAGAGTTCATAGACACGGGCATTAGCGGTGCCAAGGAAAGAAGACCTGCATTGGATGAGCTGACGAAAGCCGCCAGACAGGGTAAATTCAAGGTTTTAATAGTTTCCGCTATTGATAGAATTGCGAGAAACACGAGGCATTTATTAAATCTAATACACGAACTACAGGGCTACGGCGTTTCCCTAATTTCCTTACGTGAGAGTATCGATTTCACCAGCCCGATAGGCAGAGCCTCGTTGGTAATTATTGGAGCTATAGCTGAACTAGAGCGGGATATAACAAGAGAACGAATAAAAACTGCGTTAGCAGCCAAGAAACTTACGGCACTAAAAACAGGGAATGGCTGGAAATGCGGAAGGCCAACAGTGGTAAACGTCGATCAGTTAAAACAGATCAAGCATTTAAGATTCACTGGTCTTTCTTTTCGTCAGATAGAGCGAACACTATGTAAACGTGTTAGCAAAACAACTATCTCGCGTATTCTCAGTAATTCGATTTCTGCTGTCCCAAAAACATAACATTAACAGTCTCTACATCTACGTGTTTATTCAGCATAATAAATCGACGTTTTTATGTTTCAAAATGAGTTGTTTTCGGGACAGCATGTTTTTCGACAAAAATAGTGCATGTTATTCAGTAGCTCCCCAAAAATCGCGATATAAACAGAAATTACTGTCCCCATGGACAGCCAGGAGCCAATTTCCTCGTTATTCTTTCCGGATATGTTTTATTTCTTTGCAATATTTTTGGGTTTTTTCCCCGAAATCTTCAATAAATCGTCGAATATCTCAATTTACCCGGATGCTCTGCAAAACATGACAATGGTGTATGTTGGTATAGCATTAGGGATCTGTTAGTTCCTACATTTAATCAGTCAAAAACATGTATTTCTGAATTTAACCGATGCAACACTCAATTTTCACATCTTATCTAGTATTCTCTCAAGACCTGAAAAACAGGGTGATAAGCTGATTGACCATCTCCAGAAACATATTCTTGAATTCCAATGAACTGCACTTCTAAATATATGCTGGCGTCATGAGTCTCCAAATGCAAAGCCTTCAAACAAACTTTATAATTGGCTTTAAATGAATACACGCCCTTACCAGTATTATCAAAACCTATATCTCCTGGTGAGGCCCAAAGAAATTGACAGGTGCGTTTTGGGAGAACTTCTACATTTGTACTTTTCTCTCCAGTTACCATCACTCGAAATATTTTCTTATCTAATTTAGCTCCATTCTTTAAATACTCAACTGCAGATAAAATAGGAGGTATCTTACTTTTCTTCTCCTTTGCTTTCAGTTTCTTTTGATGTGCTTCGAATTGAGCGTTTGTTATTGGTTCATTTTCAACTTCGAAATCTTTAGCGAACCCCAAATCCGCAATCAACAACCACATGAACATCAATAAGCAAAGAATCTTCATACTCATTTTCTCCACGTTCCGTTATTTTGACATCCAATTTATTACTGCTCATTCTTCTGTTTGATTTTTCTCTTCCACCTTATGCATATTCTCTAAACGTTTTTTCTGTTCTAAAGCGGCCTTTTCTGATTGATCCTTATAGTCTGATAGTGCCTTGTGTTCTTTGCTGGGCACGTAATTGTCAGGAAAAGCGTTGTTCAATTTTCTTACTGCCTCTGACCATGATGGAACTATTTTCTCGTCGCCGGTTTCACCCTCTGCAATGGCATCAACTGCTGCAATAACCTGACCCGTTGTTGCATTGACAATCGACAGATGCTGCAAGCAATGGAGATATGGCCTACCAAGAAATAAGGTACTTCTTCTTTCGCAGGCTGCATGCGCTATTACAACTCCTCCGATACTATAAATTTCGCCCCATCGTGACCACTTCTCTCTATCACTGTATCGGTCCACTTCATTCCGATGAATTAAATCCTGTTCTTTCTTTAGAGCCTTATAGCCAGAAGCTCGATCAATTACCTCCCATTTTCCAGATTCAACTAATGCTTGCTGAATTCGAACGTGATGATTTTCAGAAATACTATCTGGATCGAGCATAACCCTCAGTAAAGGGTTAACATCCTTTTTTGTATCAACTGACGCGCAACCAAAGAACGTGATTGTGAATAATACTAATGCGATTCTCACCATAGCTATTTTCCGCCTCCCGCTTTTATCGCAGCCTTATAATCCTTCTTAGCCTCCATAATTTCCTTTTTTGCCCATTGAATATGCTCTTCTGGATTTCCAGAAACACCACGTCCGCCGAAACGCTGATTAATGCTCGTCCAAAGGCTAAAAAGCGTAATTGAGATAAATTCTAAAGAGCATCGGGTCTTATCAAGGTCAGTCTTAACATTTAAAATTCCTGGGCATGCCAAAGCACTATCCTTCATGGCATCTTTAAATGCATTTAAGCGACGATTCCAAACTCCGCTTTCTCTAGCCCATTCTGAAGAATACGGCTCCGGTAGCCTGCCGTTATTAATCTTTCTCTTCGAAAACTTCAAATATTGCTTCTGTAAATTCCAGAGATCTTTCTCAATCCGTATTAATTCACGATTTGCCTTGTCTAGTTCTGAAATATCCCTATTATAATCAGCATCCGATCCTGCCATTGCATAGGTAGCGCTTAAAGCAAAAAGAGCCAAAAAAGCCTTATTCAGTCCTCGCATGAGGCCTCCGAATAGCATTTAACCGTCTTCATCACAGTCTTTTGCAGCACAATGGGTTGTAGCCAGTTTCTCAACATTGATACGGTATACGCCTGAATGAATCCTGGTAAATCCGCTATCCAAATCCTGTAAAACACCTTCGACAATTTTATGCTCCGGGTGTTCTCCAGTTACTAAGTACTCAAGGGAAACCCCAAAAAAGCGTGCAAGCTTTAGAATGGGTATCCCAAGAGTCGCGGATCGAGTACCAGACAAGTATTCGCTAAGCGAGCTTTGCGGGATTCCAGTTGCTTGACTTAGGACTTTGGCGCTTACATTTCTTTCCTTCATCAAACGTTTCAGCGTTTCAGCAAATGTCTTCACAAAATCTCAATCGGCAATGCATTTTAAAAACCCAAGAAGCTTTCTATATTCAGATATTTTTTCTATTTTCAGACTTTCTGTTCTGTTTTCAGATCTGCATAACTGGAAGAGTATCACGGGCCTTTAGAAGCATTTTTGTAATTGCCGGAATCGCATGAGCTGGATTCAAATACGGAGACCATCGGTAATAATGCTTTCTATTTTTCTCAAACAGCTGGGCATAGGTCAGGCTAGTTATGCTCTTCTGAATTATAGAAAGCCCTGTTCGCTCAAGACTCTCTTGGATGCCTTGTGTTCGCAAAAACTGCAGCAACTCTTCGGTACTGAATTCGCGTGGCGCCTTCTTTACGGCAAAGTAAGCTGCCAAAATTGCCTCAAGGTTACGCCGCTCAAGAATTCTAGTAATCTGTGTACCAACGGTACATGAACGTATATTTTCTTCGTTGTAGTCTGGCAGTTCTCGAAATAGCTTGTGATTGTTAACAACAATAACTTCCTTACAACCGTGCTTTTGCCATAATTCCTCTTCAAGCTTAGGAAGTGATACCAAGGAGTCCCAGCAAACAGCGATGTCAAATTTTCCATTTTCTTTAAAATCAGAAACATTTTTAACAACAAGCTTAAATTCGACTCGTTTAATCGCTAGCTTTCCGCCTCGTTTATCCAAGCATAAGGCATCGGGGCTTGACTCAACCTTCCCGGACGGCCCTAGGACCGGCCCTAGCGTCTCAATCTCGAAAAATCCCTGAGCAGTTGGACTGGCAAACAAAACACGCAGGGAGATCTCATCAATAGGTTTGAAATAATTCATGCCTTAAACCTCCACAATAATTTCCGTCATCTATAAATATGACATTGTGCATTAGATCTGTAAAGCTTTTTTGCAAACATAACTTGATTGCTATTTATAATGCTGCTATCCTGATAAGAGACCTATTGGAGCTAAACGAATTACTGAGAAATTAATGAAGATCATCAAAAAAGAAGAAAAAACACGTACAGTTACACTTAGACTTAGTGAAAACGTTATGGAAAAAATTGATACGCTGTCCGAGGAGAACGAAGTTTCTCGCCAGAAATTAATCGAAGCAATATTAACTAAAGTACTAGAGGATAAAAATTTCACAGTTCATATAGAATAAGGGTGTCTATCGCTTTACTGAGCTTGGTAAACGATTCTTGCACTTTTCAGCAATTTTAGCCAGCTTAAGACGTGACTTGTCTTCAGCGTTTGTACTCCATAAATTTTCAAATTGCTGAGCGTAAGCTTGAATAATGTCATTTTCAGAAAATGTAACACAGTTTTCTGAATTATATTTTGAAGCAGGCTCGGTCCAATTATAAGAACCTGTAATAGCCCACTTCTTATCCACAACCGCAAACTTATTATGCATAATCTTATGCTTCGAATGGACCCGTAGCGTTAGTCCTGAATTGAGCATTGTTATTACCTTAGAAGATTTACCTGCAGCGTGAACGGCATCGGTAAGAACTCGAACTTTAATCCCTTTTTTGTGAGCATCAATTAACGCAGATACAATTCGTTTGTTGTTTATTGAATACACAGCCACAGCCACTTCGGTTTTTGCTGCTGCTATTGCATTTACAATCTGGTTTTCGCAGTCTTGACCGGGAGTAAAAAAGACTTCGGCTGCAAATGCGGTGTTCGCTAACGAAAAAGCAATAATCCAATTAACTGTCTTCATATTTATTACAAAGTTTACCACAGGACTATTTTTTCACCCAAATTAATGAACCGGCTAATGTCCGCGATCCACCGACTACATTGTCGTTATAATCCACCAGCCGTATTCTAGCTGAATCCATCTTATCGGGTGAATGCAATTTTGCCCAAACTTCCCAAAGAGTCTGCGCTGCTTGGAGTCGTTCTTGATAGTGCTGGTAATGCCACTCATCCTTAACCACTATTACAAGCTCACCTGTAAAGCGGTCTCGACTAATTTCCTCGATAACCGAGTCAGCACCAGATGATTTTAGGGCCTGGCGAAAAATTGCAAGCTGTTCCTCGATTGAGGGCATATTTGCCTTCATATTTATTGCTTCAAAGCGATTATAAAGAGCGTTGATGTCGAGTGAATACTGTGCAACCGCACAATTATATTGCATCCAATCTCGCGCCGCCTGGTTTACGCAATAAAATGACCCATCGTCGACTTCAAAAATGCCGCAATTTAACCATTTGCGCGCCCCGGGGACAAAACAAGCAAGAAAATGTCTTCCATTCTGTTCTAAATAATGAATTGCAATTTTATCTAAATTTTTCTTCTCATTAAACGACACTAATATTTTTCTTAATGCCCGTTTTGCATGTTCAACATCATCAGACGCGAGTTCTCGATTTATTTCAGTACTGCCTTGCGGTACCGATGCCATGCTATTATCAACTTGATTTTCGGTCTCGTTACTATTGTTTGAGATGCCTTGTGATGAAAGAGAGATTGAAAATCCTGCGATTACAAAAGCACAAGTAATACAAACTGCCTTTTTTCTAGAATTGAGATTAAATCGAAAACGGTTCTGAACAAATCGGGTGAGAGGTGGTAGCAGAACCAAGCCGATTAAAATGTAACAACTGGCCACAACAAAGGGTAGTTCTTGTGTGAACCCTACCTTAATTCCACCAAGAATGAACAAAATCGCAAAATTCCAAGACAGAAAGTACAGAGCTTTACTGAACAAAGATTTAGTTTTTTTCTCAGTACCAATTTGTTCGCTGTTCTGGGTCATAGTACACCTCATTAGCATTAGCGACAGTGCTATGACCTACCGATCGGCTAGGAAACTAATAATAATAGATAATTCTTTTTACAGAATTTATTTCTTAAACCAGAATTTAGATCATGAATCTTACGCTGCCACTTTAAGCTAATCTGTTTCTCAGTAACCAAATTGTATAAAGAACTAAGAAGAATAGGAAACGTGCAACCAAAATATGTTGCAACACAAGAAAGTTTACACGCACGATTGCATTAAATAATGCATATGATACTGTTCAAAACCTCTCTATCCGATAAGGAGCTTTATGAAAGTGGATTTAGAACAAGACGCGAGAGAAGTTATTCAGGCACTTAGAGAAAAAAGCAAGGTAGGCGTTAAAGCGAATATAACCTTTAGGTTACCCGTTACGTTGATTAATTCTTTTAAAGCTGGCTGCAAAAAGAATAATATTGGGCCAAATGCTGTTATTGAAGAACTCGTTAGGCGTTTTACAAATGGCTTATCAAAGTAGAGTTGACGTAGGACCGATTAACACGGAACACCCTCACTCCCATCTATCCGCCGGGAAGGAATTGCAGTATTTAATATTGAAGACACTACCCCTCAGCAAATACAAAGGACAACATGTCTAAGCTAGATTGGAGCAAAATACGATCAGGACCAGTATTTCAGAGTTTAGCTGGCTTATTAGTTCGCCAGGAAGATCCAGGGGCATCCAGTTACGACAGACCAGGGAAAGATGCTGGGATAGATCTTAAGAGTAGTGATGGAAAATGTGTATATCAGGCCAAATATATTTCTAACGGAAATTTCAGCACAGCTATTCGTGCTGCAAAAGACGAACTTGGCAAGATCAAGAAATATAAGGAGCCTTCCCACCCGAATGCCAAACATTGGTCCAAGGTTGAACGTTGGTGTTTGATAACAAATACGTCGAAGAATCCTCCTGATGAAATGAAGTGGAACAACCAAGTCGTAACAGAGTTTAAAAGGGAAGGACTGTCAGTTGAACTATGGGATTGCCCCGTTCTCGAAGATAAACTCATCAATAAATATCAGCAAATAAGAGACGAATATTTTGAAGAAGAAAATAGAGTATTACTGAGTTTTCCTGAGGCGTTGGATCGTTTCAAAAATGAGCAGGTAATTTCCTGCGCGCTCGATGTAGAATTTACTGGAAGGAGTCATGAATTAGACTCTGCAATAAAATTTCTTCGAGATCCAGTTACTAGAGTTCTTCCAGTTCATGGCCCCGGTGGAGTGGGTAAGACGAGATTTGCTCTAGAACTGGCGAAGCAAGCTTCAGAGCAAGAGGCGTGCGACGTCTATTGGGCAAACACAGAAACCATGGCACTAAATTCGAAGTGGTTCTCTTCCCTTGTTGCATCTAGAAAAGCACTACTAGTTATCGATGAACCTGAAGATCCAAGTGTCATTAAGGCACTGCTAGAGCAAATAAGTCTCTCTAGATTGCAAAGCTGGAAGGTAATTATACTGACCAGAACGCCAAAGGACCCCATACTCGATATTCTTCGAAATCCACGACTTAAGATTCTTCATAAGGAACTAGAACTAAGCCCGCTTGTGGAGGATGATTTTGGTCGTTTTGTATCAAAATTACTCGCAAGAAATAAGCGGCTCAGTCAAACCGATATTCAAGCATTAACTGCCGCAATACAAAAATCGGCTGGGGGATTTCCAGTTTGGGCTAATCTTGCAGTTTACCTTGTTGAATCAGGTAAGAGCTGTAGTGATCTGCCAAAGGATGAGTACGGGTTAGCGCACTTATATTGCGAAGAAGTTTTGAAGCACGTACCAGATGAACTCGAGGATAGCAGCCAAAGATTTAGAACTTTAATTAGACATCTTGCTTTGTTTCACCCCATAAATGTAGAAAACGATGACAAGTTACTTGCATTTATTCAATCAAAAGTGGAACTCCTCAAACGGTCTGAGCTTAACGCAGTGATTGCTAATTTAGTAAAAAGAAATTTTTGTAGAAAACAGGGCCGTCTCCTTGGAATTAAACCAGACGTGATTAGAGATTTTGTTTTATTTGATTGGCTTGGAAGGGATCAAGCTTATGGAAAGGAATTGATTGCTGAAATTACTGGAACAGCAGATTTTCCTCACCCAAAACAAGTACTGCGACAATTAGCTAGAGCAGAGCTGAGCAATAAACTGAGCGGCAAGAATCTATACGTTCTTGACCCCATAGTACAAGAACTAGAAAAGACTGCCAAAGAAGGACCTTTAGACCGCCAGTATTCGACCCTCGACATAGCCTCTTCATTCTGTTTTTCGAGACCGCTCGACCTAGTTAGGGTTTCCAAGGCAATCAGAAGTAATTGGCAAAAAGACCATCCTCTAAATGACGAGCTAATGGGAAGGATGAATCTAACCCACTCGGATCTTGTGTTTAAATTACCTTGGGAAATCTACGAGGCAGGAATTTGTGCAGTTACTGAACGTGAAGTTCAGGAGGTGTTTGAAGAATTACTACAACTTGCAAGATACGAATTTGTTAATATCGGTAATCAAAAGAAACATCTAAAAAATGATGGCAAGAGGGCTTTGGTCCTTATTCAGCGACTAACGCAAAAGCACGGAGAGTCGTATCAGAACTACGAAAATACAATCTGCAAATGGGTTTTTGAAAGAATAGAAAAACTGCTTAACCTAGATACTTTTGAAGAATATGTATTGGAGTTTCTGGTAAAAGGCCTATTGGCAATCGAACGAAATGATTTTTTTAGCCAGGGTAACCGAATAGTATTTACACGCTACTTAATCTCCTCGAAATCTAAAGAAGCGAACAACAGGCAAAATATTCGAAAAGCTTTATGGAATCTAGCAAAGTCCGAGAATATCCCACCAAAAAAGCGTGTGTTAGTTTGGAAACTTCTTTCAGAAGCTCACGGACAGACAAATATAGCTACTGCACGTGAAGTATATAAAAATAGCGAGATCGAATACAAGTATTGGGAGGCAGAACTGATTGATGATCTCGAGAATATGAAGGAGTTTTTGAAAGGAAAAAAATACGAGTTATTTGAGGTAAATCATTTTCGAGAAATATGGAAATGGCATTCTCGCTTTGACGACAGACCGGAACTGAAGATACTTACGAATGAATGTGAAAGCTTGACCAATCTTAACGACGATATTCGCATATTAGAGAAATTATATAATTATGATAACTCGAGAAATAAAAATCTATATTCAAAGCAGATTGCGAAGAGTCTAATTTCAAAACAATTGATTACAGATTTTATTGACAAGGCTTACCAGTTCACTTCAGGAAGTGACAAATATTGGTATGGAATTTGCGATATTGCCAATGTCTTAGGGGAAGATTACGGCTCTACTTTATCAGTTCAGGAGTTTCTTACTGAAGTAATTAATGGCACTTTGAACGACAAAAAGTACGTCAGTGTTGCATGTGCTGCACTTTCTGCAATTGCTTCACGTATAAGGAGAGAAGCTCCAGATGAATTAGGAAATTTTTTAACGGATACTTTCAGTAAGATTAGTAATATTAATACTAAGGCCGATTTTCTATATGCGCTCTATTCACAGCCACACCCAGAATTAAGAGGTCTTCTTATAGAACAAGATTTAGAATTCGTATCTTCTTTAGTGAACGAAATTGATCTGCGATCAAAACTCGATTCACTTTTTATGTATGCCCTCGGGTATATGACTTATCTAGACTTTGATAGAATTCGCGTACTCGTGGAAAACCTTTGGAAAAATGTAGAAGAGAACGATGCTGCCAATGCTTTTAGCTCGCTTACAAATGGCTTATGGTATCGCTCGCTATTTGCTGAGCGTTTTTCGCAATACAAGCATGTTTATACAAGTGAAATTTATGAATGGTTAATTCAGCAACTACAGAACGTCCCGTCCTTAGACGATGTCGAAGGGCTTTTCCAGCATGAATTAGTCGAGCTTCAGAAAATGACTGGCTGTGTATTGAACATCGCCTGGCTTGTCTCCTTTCTCCAGAAAAGAGAAGCTAAGTGGCGAATTAAGGATCAAAAAAAGTGGAAGATCTTTTCGAGTAGAAATTTACTTGTTAGATGTATCAAGAAAATAGATCAGACAAGTAGTTCTGAGCCTGAAACGATCCAAGCTGTTAACGATCTTCTTAGTTTTAATTCTCATAACAGCTATTTCGGTTACTCACTACCAGAAGTCGCAATAAACATAGACCCAAACGGATTGATCATACCTTTTCTTATAGTTAGTAAGTTAAAGAATCAGGAATTTGTATGGGAAACTGAGGGATTGAAAGACGGATATGAGTGGTATAGATACGCTGGATATTATCCTGTTAATTCGGCGCCGTGGCGAATAATTGCAACCGAAACTTGTCGAATAGCTTCTCAACTAAGTACGATTGAGGCCCGAAGACGCCTTTACTCAGCTCTTCTTGATCATCGAATTCAATCGTATAGCGGAACTGCCGGTGAGGTGCCTCATGTTTTTGTATCAGCAGTGGAGTGCGCGATTAACGATGAAAAGAATGAGACCGATGGCGTTCTGAAGGAATTCATGACGTGGCGAAGAGAAGTTGCCGAAAAAGAGTTAGAACGGGAGAAGGCTAGAATCGAGGAGGAAAGAATATGAAACTTTCTTTCGAGGATTTTCCTCCTAAACCTTTGCGAGACTGGATTGAAGTATATGAGGAACAATTCAATAGCCGAAAAATAGCTGCAGAATCAGAAGTGCGTATTATTATCAAATTAATCGGTGACCTAAGAGCTGCTGTTTTGGACAGAACTCACGCAATTAATTTCCTGAAAGACATTTTGAATAGTGGAACAACATTTGCCTCAGATGGAATCAATGTTAATTTTGGATTCAAAAGTAACAATTCATATTCTTTCAATGCCATCAGAAATCAGGCTTACTTGGCCCTGTTCTGTGCGATTGGAGGGACCTATGACGTAGCGGCGAGAACCTGTGAGTACGCTTTAAATACAATGGAAGACAAATGGAGAAAGATTAGACCCGATTCTAATATTCAAAATGTTATGTCTTTAAAAAACAAGTTGGTCGGCAGTCACATTGACATTCTTACAACCTTATATAAAACCTACGGTTACTTTTTGGGTACAATGGTTTATCTACGCAACTATCATGTTCATCGCGGCAATTGTGATGAAAAGCAGTTCTTTGTTTCTAATGAGTGCACAGGTCTTGATAATATTAACCCTGACATGATTACCAAGATAGAACAGGATGCCAACAGCTATTATGAAATTCTAAAGTATGAAACACATGGGCAAGATCTAAAAACATTTGCAGGGAAAAGCTTTATCGATCTGGTAGAAAATTACCTGCTCTATACTGACAACATGATTGGATTGTTCCTTAATTGCGTGGTTTCGAAACACTTATCCATATTGCCAAATCGTTGAAACTAGTTAATGGAACATTTTTGGAACATGACCAGTCAAAAACAATCAAAATAGATCAAAACCAGTCCTATTGCCGAATTAATCAACCGCCTGAAATGATTGATAAGTGCCCGAAATTGGGCCACTTTCAAAACTCACAATTGAGCCTCGAAAGCGTGTGACCCTTTACGGGGTCCGTGAGTTCGAATCTCACTCTCTCCGCCATAAAAAGCCTGGTACAATGCTCAAAACTGATTATGAATTACCCCACAAAAGCTGGGAACAAGAACTTGCTTGGTCAACCTCGCGGGTGCCTTCAACTGTTGCCACGTCTTCCTTATTCCCCTGCCAACCACATACTTTCTATGTTTTATACGCACTCGCGTATAAAGATTGACATATACGCAATCGCGTATAATATAAACCCTATACGCGGAAGCGTATAAGGAGTAACCATATGGCAAAGCCGCCCGAAAAGAAAACAGACCTGACCATCCCGACACGAGCCGCCGACCAGCTAGGGGTCGCGGTATCTCGCTTTCGCCTTATGGCAAACCTCAGCCAGGTTGCCCTCGCCAAGAGCGCGGGAATCAGGCAAGCGACTATTTCTAAGGTCGAGAGAGGTACGCCTAATACGGAGATTAGAACAATATACGCGATCTGCGCCGCCCTAGGGTTGGAACTCGTTGTGCGTCCGCGCAAAACGAAAGACTTTCGTCCGGAGGAGCTTTTCTAAATGCCGAAACAAACTTCATCCAGAACTGAGCGCCTGCGGGTTTTCATGAACAGCCAGGAGGTGGGATACCTCGACCGAGAGCATAGTGGCGCTCTCTCGTTCCAGTATTCAAAAAATTGGTTAGAGCGGGAAAGTCCGCTGCCAATTTCGCGAAGGCTCTTGCTAAGACCCGACCCTTATGTCGGTAAAACGGTACGAAACTATTTTGACAACTTACTTCCGGATGACAGGCGCGTTCGCGAAAGAATCGCCGCCAAGACCCAAGCCAATGGAACACAGCCTTTCGATCTGCTATCCGCCGTCGGGCGCGATTGCGTAGGTGCGTTGCAGTTCTACCCGGGTGACCAAGAGCCCAGTCCAATGAAACCCGCACGAGGCAAACCGCTATCTGACCAAGAGATAGCCGAACTCATACGGGGGCTTCGTCTTCATCCATTGGGAATCAATTTAGAGGAAGACTTCCGGATATCTCTCGCAGGCGCGCAGAGCAAAACCGCTTTGCTTTTCTCAGAAGGCAGGTGGCTTCGGCCGATCGGTGCAACCCCAACAACTCATATTTTCAAGCCAACAATCGGTCCGGTCGTGGATGGACCGGATCTGTCGCTTTCGGTCGAAAATGAGTGGCTATGTCTGAAAATCGTCCAGGCCTTCGACCTTCCTGCGGCAAAAGCGGAGCTCGCCCGTTTTGAAGACGTGAAAGTCCTGATTGTCGAAAGATTCGATCGGAAATGGGTGGGCAACAAGCTTTATCGCATCCCTCAAGAGGACATGTGCCAAGCGCTGGGATTCGGGACAGAGGAGAAATATCAAGCTGATGGCGGCCCCGGCATCCGCGACATCCTTTCTCTTCTCAACGAATCGGATCAGCGTGACAGGGATCGGCGGATTTTCATGAAAAGCCAGATCGTCTTTTGGTTGTTGGCCGCCATCGATGGGCATGCGAAAAACTTCAGCATCTTCATTAGGCCCAACGGTTTTGAGCTGACGCCGCTGTACGATGTGATGTCCGGCGACCCTCACGTCAACCCGAAGACCTTGCCACACCAAAAGATCAAGTTGGCTATGGCAGTTGGTGACAACAGGCGCTACCGTGTCAACGAGGTACTCCGTCGCCATTGGCTGCAAACGGCGGGCTCTTCCAAATTCGCCGATATTGACGCGCTTCTTGAAGAAATATGCAACGCCGTTCCCAAGGTCATCGAATTAGTATCTGCAGAGATCCCCTCCGGATTTCCGGCTTCGGTCAGTGATTCGATCTTTAAAGCTATTCAAACCCGAACCGCGAAGTTGTCGAGCAGCAATTCTTAGTGGTTTTGGACTGCGGTGAAAATGCGCTGATTCAGAACAAATCCTGAAATAGGTCACGCGACAAGGCTGAATCTTGCCACATGGCGAAGACCGCTATTGGGCGCCATGTTTACATTGACTACTGCATGAATATCGTTAGCACAGGTAATCGCGGAATAGGCTCTATCGGGAACTAACAGGGGTATAATATGGGCGTGAGCGCACGCGATCTTTTTGAATCTCAAACCTACCGAAAATTCATTGAGCGATGGTTAGAGTTTCGTGAACAGCAAAAACATCCTCTAAGTTATGCTGACATTAGTCGTCGTGCGGGCTTCGCCTCCAGAAGTTTCCCGCGCGATGTACTTTTAGGAAAGAAACGCTTAACAATTGCTTCTCTTTACCCGATGATCCGCGGATTGGGCTTGTTCGGAGATTTTGCTTCGTTCTTTAAACTTCTGATCGAAGCTGAGCACCCTGATTGTCGCACAGGCAAAATATCTGACGAACAGATCCTTCGTCGTTTACAGCACTTTCGATCGCGTACTAATAAACAATTCCTATCGTCTCTGCGCGATCCAAAAACAACAGTAAACACAAAGCTAGCTCTTTTTCAGGTGTTCGCGTCATTAGGAAATGAGTCGGGTGCAACAATTAAAGATATTATCAAGCGTTCAGGTTTGCCAAAATATGATGTCACTAAGATGCTTCAGATTTTGACGACCTCCGGTGCAATCCAACAAGACGGAACGCGATGGAAAGCAAACCTTGGGCACCTAAATGCGACAGGGCTAGAAAAGTCAGATGGATTCGAGAAGATATTCAAAGAAGCGCACAGCAGCGCTCTAACCGCGCTGCCCCATCTTTTTGGAACAGAAGAAGCATTATATTTTGTAACCTGTTTTTCTGTTAATCAATATAAACTGCCAGAGATAAAGAGCAGGCTACGAGCTTTATTGCTCGAGTATGCCGAAAAAAAATGAATCCGCGAAAGGCGACAAGGTAGTAATTTTTCAGTGTAGCTTGGTTTAAGCTTTTTACTATTCTGTTATCGTAAATGTATTCGCCCTTCTAACCGGCCAAGGCATTCGGTTATAAAGTCATCTATTCGTGCCCGCCAGAATTCAATCAGTCGTAACCATTACGAAAAAACTGACGTAATTCGGCAACTTTCGAACTGGTGATCA
>Ga0208375_1000882_pt1 | contig 37712 bp, 37 predicted proteins | sample RifOxyD1_FD_184038 | JGI IMG/M metagenome (GOLD analysis project Ga0208375, IMG submission 184038) | Soil microbial communities from Rifle, Colorado - Rifle Oxygen_injection D1 (SPAdes) | ecosystem: Environmental > Terrestrial > Deep subsurface > Rock core/Sediment | place: Rifle, Colorado... | reverse complement strand
CACGGACATATGTCATATTTACTTTACGTGTAAATTTGTTGCTGACACAAGATTAATGGCTTCTACTCGCGTCCCGATTTTGCTATCAATAATAAATTTGTCAAAGTCAAAACACTCGGCCAGACTTCGTCACTGCTCGCGACCCCACTCAAATAAAGTTTTGAGGCGCCACTCGTGAAATCGCTCGTCTCCGCTAAGAAATTGTTAAGCCATAAATCTCAAAATATATTATCATCATCTTTTCTCGACGGAAAATCCTGCTGAAAGCGAGCAATTTTGCGAAGGAGAAAACAAAAATATTGATAACCGAGCGGGGTTGCGAGTAGGTTTTGGAGTTACAATTAATTTTCGAGCGCGAGCGAGAGGTAATTCTTCGGTAGCCTAGGACATATGTCATGAACCTATATAAGTTAATTTTAATCAAAACATTTATAAAAGTATATATATTACTTATAATTAACTCTATTACTTAATGCTAGTATATAGTTTAAAAGGTGTGAATGGGAAAAATAGACAAGGTCATTTCTGAAATTAAAGATATTCTCAAAAAAGATAACCGTGGTTTAACAATTCAGGAACTTTCTGAAAAAACAAAGGTGTCAAGAATCACTACAGCAATGGCCCTGATGAAACTCGAAGGTCAGAGTTTAATTAACATAAGAATTATTGGAAATTGCAAACTGCATTATTTAAAATCAAGGGGGGTGTCAAATGGAAAATAAATTTAACCTAATATTATTAATTGCATTAATTCTTTTACTCTTGCCTTTAATTGGAGCACCTAAAGGAAGTTCAACAAACTACGACGTATTCAGCAAATTTGATTTTGGAGCGTCAGGAAATTCAACTTCTGCAAGTTTTGTTAATCGATTCATTTCAGGAAATCAGCCTGTGTCAAATTATACAAGTTCTTCTTTTACTGGAAGATTAGGTGTTTTATCGACGACAAAAAATCTTGCAATTAATATTACTTTTCCTTTAGATTTTTCAGAAATAGCAAGAGGTAATGACGCAACTGCAAATGAAGACGATCTCGCGGCTGTGCCAAACGCAATAAATATCAGAGCAAAGGTTTTCACGAACGGAACAACAACTGGATTTTCAGGAGCCAATTGTTATTTTTATGACAATTCAGTTTTATTAGGAAACTCTTCAACAAATTCGTCAGGCGATTGCATATTAAGCTGGACAAAAAGCGGATTAAGCGTCGGCTCAAGAAACCTGACAGTAAATTATTCAAGCACGACATCGGATACAAAAGTTGTAAGTTTCTCGTCAGTAAATGTTTCAATTGCAAGATATGTTACATCACTAAGCATGAACGCAGCGCACAGCAGTAAATTTTACGACGGAGAAACCGCAACATTAACAATGACAATTTCAAAAATAAATTTAACCGGAACATCCGCTTACGACCCGCAGAATATAACATCAAACGCGACAACGTCTGCAGGAATAGTTTATCCAGGAGGAACATCATACTATCCTGCAAATATAACAAGAACCGGAGTAGGTGTATATACAACAAATGTTACGGTTAACTATACTTTCAGCACTTTGTTAAAATGGAATGTTTGGCTCACCGACGACAATTTTGTAAATCATATAGGTTCGGCAGTTCACGCAGATGTTGCAGTTTGTTCAGGAGATTTTGGAGCTTGGAGCACTTGTTCAAGCAGTACGCAATCAAGAACAGACAGCAGTGGTTGTACAGAATCTCAAAGTTGTGATAGTGGTGGAGGCGGTGGAGGTGGAGGCGGTGGAGATTCTTGCAGCAACGAATGTACAACTGGAGAAACAGAAATAGTTTGTGTTACTGAAAACACATTAAGAACAAGAACTTGTGGAAATTACGACGCTGATTCTTGCACAGAATTAGGGGGAGAGGTATTCACAGATTGCGGTGAAGGTTCTACTTGTCAAAACGCGCAATGTGTTTTATTATTATGCGATGATTACTGGCAATGTGGTTCATGGGGGCAATGTTTCTTAGGAAATCCATTGGAATTTTCTCCAGAAGGAATAACCCAATCAAGTATAACCGGCAGCACAATTCTTGAAAATACAGGCTTCGCACTTGTCAGCACAATTATAAAACCAAATATAGTCTCAATAAACAAAAAAGCAGTAGAACAGAAAAAAGAATCATTGATAACCAAAATAAAAAACTTTTTAAGTTTTACTGGAAAAGGAATTTTCGACTTCTTCCAAAAAGGTTCAAACTGCGAAGTGCTGGGAGAAAAACAATGTCATCCAACTAAAAGTTCTTATTACCAGGAATGTACAAGCAAGCAAACAGCAAAAGGAATAATCTATACTTGGAAAAATTTCAAGGTTCCAAAAGGAATGATTTGTGAAAATGGCGAAGCTGTATGCACAATAAAAAATTCATGTGAAACCGAGAGTGAAAAAAAATGCATTAGCAGTTCAAAAACCCAAACTTGTGAAAAAGATGTTAATGGTTGTTTGAAGTGGGGTACAAAAACAAGATGTAAAACTGGAGAATTATGTGAGGAGGGAATTTGTCAAGTAAAACATTGTTCAGATAGTATTCAAAACTTTGATGAAGAAGGAATAGATTGCGGCGGGAGTTGTTTAACTGAATGTATTCCAGTTCAAATCTGCGGAAATTCAGTTATAGAAGAAGGCGAAAATTGTGATAATGATGTTAAATTATGTACAATAAATAATTACAATGGAAATCAAAAATGTAAAATTGACTGTTTAGGTTATGACATCTGTATTTCAACAGAATCATGCGGAGATGGAATTTTAAATGGAATTGAAGAATGCGACGACGGAAATTTAATAGAAAAAGACGGCTGTTATAACTGCAATATTGAATTAACACCTCCAAATCAAACAACTAACAAAACAATTCTCCCACCAACGCTAAAAATCAACCTCATTTTAGAAACAATTCCTGAAATAAGAAAACTCATAGAAGTAGGGGGTTCAATAGACGTAGAAATAAATCAGGGCGACAAAATATCAGTGACATATGAAAACAAAAATGAAACAGATATAATAATAAGAATCAAAATTATTGAACAGGGAATTTCACAAACCAAAGAAACACACTCTATTACAATTGATGAAGTCCAAAACGGAATAATAAAAGTAACAGCAAAATCTGAACCAGTAACAAAAGAAATTTATTTTGGGGGAACAGAAACATTTGAATTTGGCGTCGCTGAAACACCTCCAGGTGGTGGCGGTGGCGGTGGCGGAGGGGGAGGTTCAGGAAATAAAACTGGAGGGGAAATACAAGGCTCTCCTATTGAACGGTTAATTCAAATAGCAGTCTGTCAAAACACATTATGTGAATTAGACGATAAAACAATAATAAGAGAATGTGAAAATTTATGTGAAGAAAAATGGGAGTGTGAATGGACATTATGCGTAGAAAACGATACATTAACTTACCCTTACGATTGCGTCGACTTAACTGGATGTGGAACAGAAACATACAAACCAACAGAACCAATTTCTTGCGACGACCGCCCATTAGACGAATGCAACGAATCAGTTTGGAGCTGTTCGGTTTGGGGTGAATGTGATGCAAAATATAGTATGAAAGATATTCTACTCGGAAAAGTATCTATTAAAGGTTCAATGGGACGAGCATGTAAAGATTCAACAGAAAAATGCGATGACAAATCTGAAAAAAGGCCATGCGACTTAACGATTCCTATCAACGCAGAAAAAATAAAATGGTGCGAAGAAGAATATGTTGAAATCAAAGAAAAAGAAACAAACAAATTAATCAGCAGAGTCAAAGAAACTGAGATACCCCAAACAAAAGAAATCCTAAAATTAGACATATCTTTTATAATAAGTAATTTTGTCGGCTTTTGTGATTATTGCTACGACGGTGTCAAAGATTACGACGAAACAGACGTAGATTGCGGCGGACCAAATTGCATTTCATGTGATCCAGGTTATGATTATTTTGATTGGTTATTCTGGTTAATAATTAGTTCATGGTCTGTATTAGTAATCCTATTATTATATTATTATAAAAAGAGAAGAGAAGAAGTTGAAGGAATTGGAATCAAAGAAAGATTAAAGAACTTATTCAAAGGAAAATCTGAAAAAGAAGCAAGAATTAAAGAAAGAAAAATAGCTGATTGGTTTAATAGAATAATCAAATTACCATTCAGAATTAAAATTACAAGAGCAAGAAGACCTAAAGAAGAAGTTGTAGAAAAAGAAGTTATAAGGTTAAGTCCAGAAGAAGACTTGCTTGCTAAACTTAAGAGAAAGTTGAGGATGTTGAGAAAAGAAGGGTATTACGGAACAGCAAGAATTGAATCTGAAATCCAAACATTAGAGCAGAAAATTAAGAGTAAAGAAAAATCATTTGTTAAAAGAATAGCAGGAGCATATAGAAGAAGCAGGGAAGCAAGGAAAGAGAAAAAAATTGAAAGGATGAGATTAAAAGAAGAAAAAATAAAATTAAGAAAACCGATGTTTAGTGGATTTGGTTTATGGTTAAAAAGAAGACGCCATGAAAAGGAAGCAAAAAGAAGAATGAAGTATATTAAAAAGATTATGAAGAAAAAATTAAGACAGGAGCATAAAGCTAAAAGAAAAGAAAAGAGAGCAAGAAAGAAAATAAGAAAGAAACAAATAAAATCATTAAAGAGAGAAATTAGAAAAAAGAAAATAATAAATTTGCTGGCTAAATTAAGGCTTTGGAAAAAACAAGGATATTATGGAACCGCGAAGTTGGAAACAGAATTAAAAAGGTTGAGAAATGAGAAAGATTAAACAAAGCATTTTTAAATTATAAACTCATTAAATAATTAAGAATGGCAAATAAAAAGAAGGTGAAAAAGAAGGTTTCAAAGAGAAAACCAGCAAGAAGAAGGGCTATTGAAAAAGGGACGACACTTCATTCTGTACATGAAAAGTTTAATAATTACCAAGAACAAATCGATAGATTAAAGCAATATGAATCTGAATTAAAAAAGATTGATACCCGTGGATTTAAAAAAGAAGTTTCTATAATTAAAGCCCAATTAAATGATCCAACTGCAATTCCAGAAATTGAAAGAAGACTTAATGCATTAAAAAGAAAAATTCTAAAAAAGAGAAAATCAGCATCGCCAATAAAAAGGATTAGTAAAAGTGTTTCAGATATTAAGGAAGAACTTCCCGAAGTTAAAAGCCAAATTAATGTTTTAAAAAAGAAAATAGAAGAAGGAAATGATAAGGAAGCGGATTTATTTAAAAAAAGACTAAACTATTTAGAAGAAAAAAGAAAAACAGAGCATCAAAACATTAAATCTCAAATCAGCAGATTAAACAAAAATTTAGAGGATGAAAAAATCGCTGAGAATAAAAAGAAAAATATTAATTCCGGTATAGGAATTTTAGTCGAAGAAAATTACGGCAATTTTATTAATTCCTTAAAAAAAGATTTAACTGAAAAAGAAAAGAGGGAAGAAGAATTACTAAAGAATAAACTTAAGCAAGAGTTTAGTGAAAAAGAAAAACAACTTGAAATTGATTATGAAAAAAAGAAAGAAGACTTGAAAGAAGATTATAAGAAAAAAGTTAAGTTAACATTGGATAAGGAAGTAAAGAATATCTTTAATGAAAAGCTTGCAAAAAGACTTGCTCTTGAAAAAATCAAACTTGAAGACGAGCTTTCTATAAACAATAAACATAAACTTTACAAAGCCGCGATAGAACAAAAAAAGGCAATTGAGAAAAGATTAAGAAAAGAATATGAAGATAAATTAAATCAAAGATATGATTCAAAATTAATATTAGAACTTACAAAAGAAAAACATTTAATCGAGATGTCGCACGCTGCAAAAGATAAAAAGATTGAAAATAAATTTAATAAGAAGTTTGAAAAAATACAAAGAGAAAAACAAATATTAATCTCATCTATACAAAAACAAAAAAACAAATTAAACGATTATAAAAATAATTTAGATAAAAGGGAGGAAGAATTGGAAAATGAGGAAGAACTTACTAAAGACCAATTATTAACTTTAAAGAAAAAATTGGCTGCAGAAAAAGAAATACTAAAAAAGAATGAATTGAGTTATGAAGCCGAAAAAGCATCATTATTAAACAGCGTCGAGCAGAAAAAAACAAATTTAAATAAAATGCTTGAATACGCAAAAAGTAAACAAAAAGCAAAACTTGACGCCAAACTTGAAAAATCCAAAAGAATTCTTACAGAAAGTTATAGGGCAAAACTTTCTGAGAGCATTTCGGCATATGAAAAAGTTTTAAGAGAAAAACTCGATAAAGAATTTTCTAGAAAATTAGAAGAAGTTGAACAAGAAAGACAGCTTACTGCGGGAATGATTGAGTTTAATAAAAGAGTTTTAGAAAAAATAAAATTACATAATGAATTGGCAAAAGATAATAAGAAAAAACTCGAAGACGAACTTAAAAGACAAAAAAGACGGCTAAATAAAGAAGTAAGAAGAGAATATAATAAAAAATTACAAACTAAGTTAAATTTAATGAAGTCACAAATTTCTAATGAGAAAAAAGGATTTCATAACAATATGTTAAAGTTATTTAGGAGCAGACTTAGAAGTGATATTACAATAAAAGAAGGAGCGTTAAGAAGGAAATTTAATGAACAGCTTAAAAGCGAGATTAAAAGACATGAAAATGAACAGAGATTTAGATTCAAAAAAGAATTCGAAGATAGATTAAAGAAAGTTACAATTCATCATAGAGCAAGATTAGAATCTGTGTATGATTCTAAAATAAAAAATATTGGTATAGAATATGAAAGAAAATTAAAAGAGCTCGGGTTAAAAAAACAAAAATTAATGTCGGCGGTTCAAGAACAAAAGAATAAATTAAACGCGTATAAAGAGGATTTAAGAAAAAGGGCGGATTCTTTAAGAAACAAAGACGAGCTTACTAATTTACAACTTTCAACATTGCAAAAAAAATTAGATGCTGAAAGAGAAATTCTAAGAAAAAACGAAATTGAATTTGAGACATACAAATCTACCTTAGAAAACAGTGTTAATGAAAGAAAAAATAGCATCAAACAAAGATTTGACTTGATTAAAAAACAAGAAAAAGCACAATTAGATGAACAATTAGCAAAATCAAAAAAGATTTTAATAGAAAGTTATAGGAACAAATTAAAAAACAAGATATTATCAGAAGAAAAGGCTCTAAGGGAAAGGCTTCAGGCAGAATTTGCAAGAAAATTAGAAGAACAAATTGAAGAACAAAGAAAAATTTCTCGAAGGCAACTTGAATTAAGTAAAAAACAAACAGAAAACACAATCAGAGAATCTCGAGATGAAATCAATAGGAAAGATAAAGAAATAGATGAAAAAAGAAAAGTCTTAGAAGAAGAATTTAGAGTTACAAAGAAAAAATTCAGGTTTAGTTTATTTCAAAAAAGAAAAGATTATGAACAAACTTTAATTGATAAGAAAAAAGAATTAGAAAAGAAACTTAATGAGTTAAAAAATGTCAAAGATGTTTTAACAAAATCACTTGCTGAAAAAGACAGGCGAGCTCAAGAACAATTAAAAGATGAAAGGAATAAATTGACTAGTTCTCTTGCTGAAAAAGATAGACGAGCTCAAGAACAATTAAAAGATGAAAAGAATAAATTGACTAGTTCTCTTGCTGAAAAAGATAGACGAGCTCAAGAACAATTAAAAGATGAAAGGAATAAATTGACTAGTTCTCTTGCTGAAAAAGATAGACGAGCTATACAAAAACTTGAACGGCAAAGAAAAGCTTTAGAAGCCAGATTTATGGAAAAGAAAAATGAAGTTGAAAAGTTACTAAACGAAAAAAGAAAAACAGATGCTGTTAAATTAGCAGAAGAAAAAAAGGCAATTGAATCAAAATTTAGGGCTGAAGAAGAAGAAAGGATTAGAAGTTTAAGGGACGCTTTGCATAATCAATTAAAAAATGAACTTTCTTCTAAAGAAAAAGTTCTTCGTCGAAGACTTCAGGTAGAATTTGATGCAAAACTCAAGAACAACGTTGCTCAACAAAAAGCAGAATTACTAAAACGAAAAGAACTCTTAGAAGCAAGCATTCATAAGCAAGTTGGGGCGTTGCTGGGATAGAAAAATTAGCGTTCGTTTCATTCGCGTCATTTATTTGGCTTACCGCACGACTCTACGCTGAGGAGAATATTATATAAAAAATCTAATGATAATTAATTGGATAACAATGTTGAATCTGAGTTAACATTTCCTTCCTTTAACACGAGCCGAGCGTTTACGTTTTGATAAATTTTACTTACCATAACAAAACGTGGGCGCGAGTTAAGCGAGTGGAAATATGTTTCTTGGGTAGATTAACATTTATCCGAGGACTTTTTCAACAAAGTCATTTTACCAAAAAGATTATAAACTTAAGAAAGGTATAATTATTATGGAAAAAAATATGATTAAAATATCTTTGAAAGAATATGAAGGAATGAAAGAAACAATAGAAATACTTCAAAATCCAGATATCATGTGCCAGATTTTAGAAAGTAAATCTAATATAAGAAAAGGGAAAGTTAAAGAGTTTAAGTATTAATTCCAATAAATTTTATGAGTTCCAGCAGCTTCAATTGTAATTGTTTCTTCGATATCATTTATACTATAAATAATCCTTATGTTTGAACCTAGCCAACAACTCCATTTTCCAGCAATTTTCCATGTAAAGGATGTGCATCTAATTCTCTTCTCGGATCAATCTTTAATCTATCAAGCTCATTTTTAATGTCATTTCTTTGTTGGATGTATTCTCTCAACCTCTTTTCTGTTTTATCATTTGCTATTTGAATCTTATACATTTTAATTACAAATTAATCAAATTGATAAATCTTTCTTTAATAAATTGATTTCAAAACTCAAGAACAATGTTGCTCAACAAAAAGCCCAACTCGCAAAGAGAAAAGACGAACTTGAAGCTACAATACATAAAAAGGTTGGAGAATTATTAGGTTAGGAAAATTATAGCGTTCGTTTCACTCGCATCATTGATTTGGCTTTGAGCCGCTTACCGCACAGCTCTACGCTGGGAAGGATATTAATGCAGAAAATCCAATAATAATTAATCTGATTACAATATTAAATCTGAATTAACCTTTACCCTATAACACGAGCTTGCGAGTGTAAATGTTAAGTTAGCAACTTGACTTAACAATTAGGATAAGCTTTAAAAGTCTCTAACTTATTGTTATTTTATAGATTATTAATAATAATCTTAATAGGTGTATAAGCTATCGGTAAACTGACTCGTTTACACAAAGTATAACCTACATCTTACCATAAAATTAATAACATTTTAGTTATACATTATGACCATTTTTATTATGAAAAGTATACACAAAAAAGATAATTTAATAAACTGAATTTTCTTGTTGATAATATGTTAGAAAGATTAAAATTATTACCTAAGACAGACTTATTGAAAGGAAAGAGAATAATTGTAACTGGTTGTGGTTATAAACCTCTTTCAAAAGTTTTTACTGATATTGTAACAAAAGAACCGAGTCATGATTCTATTGAAATTGGGGGTAAGGAAATGAAATTAAATATCGGTTCTGCTGTGGCGGGAATTCTTGCAAAAAATGGTGCAATAGTCCATATGGTTTCAACATCAGCAGATAAATTAAAAAACATTAAAGATAGTTTTTCTGAATTCATAAAACCAGATTTAATAGAATACTCTGCTCTAGACTTATTAAATGAAAAAGGGGTAAAAGGTTTTGTTGGGAAATTACCTAAAGATAAACCTTTTTATTGGGTTCAATCTGTTGGATTAGGTGCTGGAAGTTATAAATTAAAAGATGATAACCCTTATTTACCCCTAGAAAAAATTGATTTAAATTTAATTGAGGCAGAAACTACCACTGTAGTTAAAGCAACACATATAATGATGAAGGCACTTTTACCCATCTTCAGGAAACAAAAAGAAACAAGAATAGCAATAATAACTTCTATGAGCGCAATTAGGGGTTATTCCATTGGTGGAACACATACAACCGCAAAGGGAGCAATAGATAGGTATGCTAATTCTTCAATGCTTGCTTTATACAAAGATAATATTTTTATTACTACAATACGTCCAGGCGGTGTTGATACTGGTATGTATGATAATCCTGCAGTCCAAGAAGCAATAAAAGTCATTTCTGATGAATATAAAGGAACGTGGAGAGAAAAAATTACTTTAAGTCCACCAATTAGTGTTGGAGAGGCAATTAATTTTGCATTCACAACACCCTCACATATAATATCAATTAATATTGTTGCAAAAAGTCAATTCCCAAATGATGGTTCATAAAAGAGTTAGTATCATAAAAAGTTATTAAAAAAATAGGAAGAAGTTTGTTATACTTGTTTACACAAAGTATATCAAAAAGGATATACTTTCTAAATTTTGTCTAGACTAAGAATTGCTTTCTTATGCTTCTCAAAGACCTTTTCATCTATAATCCCATAAACACCTTGTAAACTATCTTTGAACTGTTTTGATGTTATTTTTTCCTTAACTTTCAAAAATAATTTATTAAAATCATATTTTTTTGAAATCTCTTCTTTTATCCATTCTTTGTTTTTTATATTTGGAGCTAACATAAAAATATCTCTTATGTCTGTTAATCGGCAACTTACAAATTTTAATACAAATAAAGCATCTAAATTTATTATTCTTAATTTTAATTCTTCAGTTATGGTTTTTCCTCTTAATGTTCTTATTTCTGAATTATCAAAAATCCAATCAGCAGAAAAAGTAGCATTTGTTTGTCTATCTAAAACTTCTTTTATTAGAATATCCATACTTACTTTAATGTTATTACCAATATCTTTCTCTAATCTTAAAAAATCTCCATAATATGAAGTCTTGTCTTTGTTATTTTCTTCTTTTACATAACCAAAATTTACTAGAGTTTCTTCAATCTCTTTTAATTCCTCTTTGTTTTTGACTACAATATCACAATCAACTGAAAATCTTGGAAGAGTATAAGCATTTACAGCATATCCCCCAATAATCACAAACTTAAATCTTCCCATTCTCTTTAATGTTTCAAATATCTCTTTTTCTCTAAGCTGTAACATTTTTATACTTCTCTTTTATGTAATTGTAAGCATACAAATACATTTCATTTAATTTTGCCAATTTAATTGTTTCTTTTAAGCTTTCAACTTTATAACCCTCTTTTTCTATAAAACTTAATTTTTCAACAGGAATTAAAATAATATATTCTCCTATGGTAGTTCCCTGATTAACATAATTTGGGATATTATGTCTATTAAAAAAGTTTTTCCAATATTTTAAATCTTTCTTGAATATTTTAATAAAATAAGGAGATTTTTCTATTCCTCTTTGAACATAAGAGTAATCACTCCAAATTTCTATAGCAGATAAATTAGTAAAAGCATAATCTTTTTCAGCTTCTTTTATTATTTGAGGAACCTTAAACTCCAATAAACTATTAATCACAATTTCTGGATTTATGCAAATATAAGTATTATCTTGTTGCTTTTTAATCCAACCAGCCCTTAATAATAAAGAAAATATTTTCTTTTTCATGCTTTGCCCAACTATCCAATCTAATTCTGATTGCTTGAATTCTTCTGTGTCTTTATGCTTTGCAAAAAACAAGGCATAAGCTTTCAAGCCATATTGAGGTATTTCTGTTGCCATTTAGTCATTATTTTAGTGTTTATTTATAGTTACTTAATAGGTAACCCTATATTTAAAGGTTTGTATGGAATTATATAGTAACTTAGAAGTAATAACAGATAGGAAGATTTAAAAAGTAAAATGACCTATATAATGTATGGAAACAATATATGACCGACTAGGATTAGAACTTTGTCAAAAACTAATCGATTCAGGTAGTTTTAATACAGAGCAACTTAGATTACTATCTGACGGACTAAGGGATACAACAAGAGTTCTTGATCTAGGAATTGGTTTGGGTAATTTAGCAAAAATATTAATAGAACAAGGTAAATTTGTTTATGGAGTAGATAACAGACAAGATAGCTTGGATTATGCTAAAAGAAAAGTTGGACCACAAGGTGAAGGTAAATTATTTTTATTTGAAAAAGATGCTAGAAAATTAAATTTTCATAATCAATTTGATGGTGCTTCATGTGTATCAAATTTTCAGGAAAGAGAATATTTTGATCCTGTTTTCTCCGGAGTCTATAGAGCATTAAAGAAAAATGGATATTTTGCTATGACTGGTTTAGAAGGTAGCCAGATGAAAAGAATTAGAAGATTTAGAGAAGAAGAAGCAAAAAGAGCTGCTCTAGAAGGAAGACTTATTTTAACTCCAGAAGAAATTAAAAAATTAAAAAGAGAAGATGAATTAAATAAAGAAGCAGGAACAAAAGATTCATCAGAAATTTTATGTTCAAAAATAGCTTTAGATGCTTTACAAAGAAATGGATTCAAAGCTTTAAGAAATGATAAATTTTATCATGATGCTGGTTATTTTATATTAGCACAAAGAGATTAGAAAGATGACAACAAAGTATATCCTTTAGGATACATTAGTTTACACCGAATATTCACCAATTCAATTCTGCTTAAAGTCATTTTACCAAAAAGATTATAAACTTAAGAAAGGTATAACTATTATGGAGAAAAATATGATTAAAATATCTTTGAAAGAATATGAAGGAATGAAAGAGACGATAGAAATACTTCAGAATCCAGATATTATGTGCCAGATTTTAGAAAGTGAATCCAATGTAAGAAAAGGGAAATTTAAAGAGTTTAAGTATTAATTCTAATAAACTTTATGAGTTCCAGCAGCTTCAATTGTAATTGTCTCTTCAATATCATTTATGCTATAAATAATCCTTATGTTTGAACCTAGCCAACAACTCCATTTTCCAGCTAATTTTCCATGTAAGGGATGTGCATCTAATTCTCTTCTCGGATCAATCTTTAATCTATCAAGTTTATTTTTAATGTCATTCCTTTGTTGAATGTATTCTCTCAACCTCTTTTCTGTTTTATCATTTGCTATTTGAATCTTATACATTTTAATTACAAATTAATCAAATTGATAAATTGATTTCAAAACATCTTATTCAAAAACAGCACCATATTCTGCCTGTGTAATAAAACCATATTTCAAAAGAAGATCAATTTTTTTCTTATAAGCAGAAAAATAATATGGATTATTTTCTGAATCTAACAATCTAAATCTCTTAAAAAAACCGGGATTTGAAACAACAGCCTCTCTAAAAGTAGCTATATCCTCTTTAATATTAGTTGTCCCATAAAATTCAACAAAGCCACTATAAGGAATAGGTTCAAAATCACTAACTCCTTCAACTTTTTCCTTAACCCATCTTTCATATTCTTTATACTCTTGATTATCAGTATTCCAATCATATGCTGTTCCTAAATCTCCAAGATAATCTTTCTTTCCCCTCCTTACAAAATCCAAATTACTATAGTCCTTTTCTAAAGTTTCCTTCCATTCAAAATCAATAGGCAACACCTCTCCTTCAAGTTTATCTTTTTGTCTTTGTAAATCATTCAACTCATCTAAAAGAATCGGTGTAGCATCAGTTGACTCTATTTGACTACTTACTAAATCAATCTGTTCTTTTATATCTTCAAGCTCTTTATATTTTACTTCATCATAATGAATTGCATGACCTGCCTCATGAATAATCATACCATAAGCTTTTGCCTCATCACGGTACAGCTTAGTAGAAGGTATGTTTATTGATTTATCATCTGAATTATAAAAAGCACCAGGACCCTCCACCACACCCGTCTTCAAAAGTTCATCTTCATCATAAACCTTTATCTTAGTAATCCCACTAAAAGGTTGATTTGGATTTTGATAATAAATATCTATTAATCTTCTAATGTCTTCAGGTTCATCAAATTCCTTTCCAAGAAACTCTACCTTTTTTCCAGTTATTCTCTCAAACCCCTCAATTGTTGGATAATTATAGCGAATATCTGTTGAAGCCCTTTTGAAATGTATGGAATTAGCATATCTCTCGTCAGTAAAACCCTCCTGCTCTCCAAATGGAACAGACGTAATTCCATTAAAATTTGAAATAATATAACTCTCATCTCTAAATCCAGTTTTAGAATTAGTATCTTTAATTAATAACTCTACAGGACTTGTTGATGTCTGTTCTAAGTCACTTCCTTCATAATACAAATTAGCTGATTCTTTATCTATCAAAATTTCTCCATCCTCTGTGTAAATTCCCTTATTATCTTGATCCATAATAAAATCGCCGCCGACAATCATTTGTGGAATTTTTTCAATAGAATCTCTGTTCTCTAATTCTAAAGAAAAATCTTTCATAGCCCTTACCTTAAAATTATCTGTGTCTTCTATTTTAACATAAGGATTATCTTTACCAAAATTAACATCAAAAAATTCTCCTTGAGCTTTTAATTTTTTATCTCCAAAAAGTATATAATTTTGATAATTATCTAAATTTTCTCCAGACTCTGTTAACAATAAATTAACCTCATCAAGAGTTGACAATGACATTCCCTTAAATTCTCCAGTTGTAATCCCCCCAAGCAAATAACCCTCAGGCACAAGTGTAACCTCTCCTAATCGAAAATCAGGATTTATTCCTTTTACAGCCAAATCATCCACCTTGAAATTATCACTCCTTATTTTATTTCCTTCAATAAAAACTCTTCTGCCTTTTTCATCTCCAAATGTAATCTCGTGCTTGTTTGTAAAAGAAACTTTTCCGTCTTGCTCAACCTTGTCCAACAAATTAATTTTCTCTCCTGAATTTCCAAAAACATTCATAACACCATTTTGATATATCACCTGTGTTCCTTTTTTAATATCTATTTTCGTATTATTAAACACAAAAGAAGTATCGTCGCTTGCTGTTAAATCAGCTTCGGTAATTTCTCCTTTTTCATTTAATTTCACAAAAGAGTTTGTAAGAGGAGTCTGAAACTTCACATTCTCAAATAAATCACCACTAATATTAAAATAGCTTCCTTCTTTAGTAAAAGTTATTGTATTCGAACCAAATGTCTTATTAAGAACAACATCTTTACCACTAACGTCTTCGTTTTCAATTTCATTTCCAATCAAATTACCAAAATCTGCTTCAGTATCATTAAATTCATAAATGCCATATTCACTGGTTTGCGTTGAATTAATCGCAATAACATAAATAAATTGCAAACTCAATAAAAATAATAAAACAATAAATAACTTTTTTCCAGATTTCATTTTATCGCAAACCTCCACTCATAAACTTCATCATTTATTTTATATTCCTCATCAATAATTGAAAAAACAGTAGAATTTCCATAATCATACATATCGACATTAACATCATACTCTTCGCCAATATCATACAAACAACTTACACAAAAACTCCTAGGATGTTCTTGTTGTTCATTAACAATTTTTTCTGAAATTAAATAATAATCATACAATCTACTCTTAAAATTAAAAGAAAACTCGCTTATTTCATAAGTTGATTCTTTTTTATTAATTCTAATGGGGTAATCTAATTCAATAACAACAGCATTTTCCAAAATTGTCGTTTTAACATTTCTCAACTCGTGATTTATCTCATCATAATCATCATCTAAATTATTAAAATTCAAAATACAATAAGAGAGTTCATTCATAACAATAAAACTAATTTCAGCTTCAATTCCTTCAACAGAAGGAATTAATTTTCTTTCACCAATTAAATAATGGGGAACTTGCTCAACAAAATCCACATCATCAATAACTAACGCATATCCTCCTTTCTCGCCAACATCTTTTATTGCATTGTTTCCTGTTTCTTCCAAACAATTAATAACATAATCATAAGCAGGAGCAACATTAACATCAAGCGGTTTTTCTCCACTAATTTTTTCACGAAAAACAAAAAACAAAATAACTGTTACCACAATTAAAACCGCAATTATAACAAATATTGTAACTTGCCCTCTTCCTCTCATATCCTATCTAAAAAAAGAATACTTATTAATTTATCTCTTAATCAAAACATCTTACTAATAACAAATTTTGCACCGGCTTGTTCAGAAATCTGTGCAGTTAAAATAACTCTTCCAACAGCAACTCTATAAACACCCTCGTGAATAGGAATTTTCGCAGCTCTTGAAAAGGCCTGTAAAACTGCTTCAATTTCTTCTTTACTTAATGTAACATCTGTCTTCCTCATTTCTCGTCCTCGCTTAATCAAAACAATTGTTTCAGACCCATTACATTCTATTGTTGAAACTGATGGGTCATTCAAATAAGGTGTTAAGTCCCCAATATCAATCGGTTCACTGCTTGGCATAGGACGAATATGTTGAAGGTTGAATGGCAGCTGTCCAAACTGGATATTTGGTCTTTGAATTGGCGGAGGAATTGACTGAGATTGCCTAATCATTATTTTCCTTGGAATGTGTTCAGATTTATTAATTTCAAATTTCCCAACTTCTTTTGATTTTAGAGGAGCAGTTCCTTCAACAACAAAACTTTTTTTCTTTTCAACAAGCTCAAACAATTTTATTTTATTTCTCTCTTTCTCTCTTTCTCTCTTTTCAATAACTTGTTTTGTTTTTTCTTTAAGGATTCTTTCTAAGGTACTTATATCATAAGTTGCAGAATGTCTCAAAAGCTGTTTTGAAAATTGTATAAGAAAAAATATCTTAAATGCCTCAGATTTATTTTGCATTAATGCCATATTTTAAACCTCTTTTGGAGGTGCAATTGATTTTGTATATTCTCCCATATCAGAAAAAACAGATTGTGTTGCAGATGGTGGTTCAGGAGGCGCTTCTTCAAACTCTTCTTCAATTATTTTTTTCTGTGACATTTGAGAATTAGTTGAATGCGCAGTTGGTTTATATTCAATAACTCTTTCTTTTGAATGGCTTATTGGTCTTACTCCACTGCCTTTTTCATGAATCATAATCAGGCCCTTTGCAATAACTTTATTTTGCTCAAGCAAACTATCAAGCTTCTCAAGAATTTCTTCGTCATTAACTTTAACAAAATCTTTAAAGTCCTTTTCAGCGAGCGATTTGGCTGAAATCTCAAAAACATCTAACAATTTAGAAATCTTATCAGAAAGATCATTAAATTTAACAGAAAGATTTGTCATAACTTTTTGCAGCGAAACAAAATTTTCTACAATTGCCTTGTCAATTTTACTTGCTCGGGAAGAAGAGGAGTTTTGTTGGTTAGGTTTTCTTTTAGCAACGGATTTATTTTGTTGAACAGCTTTTCTTCTTTTTGGAGTTTTCCTTTTAGTTACAGTTTTTGTAATAGTTTGTTCAACAACCTCTTTTGCCATTTTATCTTATTTATTAAAGATTTTAGTATTTATAAATTTGTTGAATGTTTACAATAAGTTGAACAATACCCTGATTTCAAAAACAATTCAATAGTCCATGACATTTATGCTAAAGAATTTTTATGCATTAATCCTCGTCGAGCGAAGAAATCAAGCGAAGTAGATTTCTGAGCCAAAGATAACACGAGCGACGAGCAACTTCACGAGAAGTAACTTAAACTAAAGATAACGAGTGGGGTTGCGAGTATTTAGAGCGAGTGCTAATGTTTATTTAAAAAGTAAACTTAACTTCTCAAAATATATCTAAAAATTCTTCGCCATCTTTTTCTTCTTCAATTTCTTCTTGAACTTCAGGTTCTTCAATAATTTCCTCGGCGAATTCAGATTCAGCATTAATCGTTGGCTCTTGAAGTGTATCTTCTTCCTCAACTATTTCTTCTTCTCGTTCAGCTTCAAATTTTGTTTTAGGAACAATTCCCGGCAATTCTTCAGGAAAAGGCGGAGGACCAATTTCTTCATCAATTTCTTCATCAATTTCATCTTCTTCATTTTCGTCGGAAATTTTATCATTCTCTAATTTTTGCACATGTTCAGAAATTTCTCTTGCCATATCGGCATTAACAGTAATGCTATCAATTCCTTTTTCGACGAGGAATTCCGCCATTTTCTTTTTGGAACCAGCTTGTCCGCAAATAGAAGTTTCAACTTTATATTTTTTGCAAACATTAATTACGTGTTCAATTTGATGAAAAATTGCAGGATGTGTCTCGTCAAACATGTACTGAACTTCTTCATTTCCCCTGTCCAAACCTAAAGTAAACTGCGTCAAATCATTTGTGCCGAATGAAATAAAATCAATTCCTTCTTCGCATAATTCTTTAATAACTTGAACAGCTGCAGGCGTCTCAACCATGACACCAACTCTTACTTTAGATGTAAAGCCAATTTCTTTTAATATCTCTTTAATTTTTTTTATTTCTTCAACTGAAATTATCATAGGATGCAACAAACCAATAATCTTGCCTTTTTCTGCAACTCTTTTCATTGCTTTGTATTCTGCTTTCAAAATTTCAAGATGTTTCAAGCCATAACGTATTCCATGCATTCCTAACATTGGATTTGCTTCAATTTCTTTTGGCGCACCTTCGAGATTTGCATATTCATCTGTCCGAATATCAGAAGTCCTTACCCAAACCTCATCAAAAAACTTTGCAATACCATTAATTCCTTTGTAAATTATTTCTTCATAATCTTTAATATTTTTATTATCAATAAAATATTTTGGATGTTTTCCTGATTCAGCAATAATTCCTTCCAATCTTGTTAAGCCAACTGCTTTGACTTTTGATTTCGCGGCACGTTCAGCAAAAGTAGGAAGATCAACGATAACTTTAATTTTTATTTTAGTTTCAACAACAGGAAGAACTTCTTTTTGAACATCTTCAGCAACTTTTCCTTTGTAAACTTTTCCCTGGAAACCGTCGACAGTAACAATTTCATTGTCTTTCAATTTTTCAGTTGCATTATCTGTTCCAACAACGCACGGAATTCCCATTTCCCGGGAAACAATCGAAGCGTGTGCAGTCATCCCTCCTTCATCAGTTACAATTGCGGCAGATTTTGCCATAGTCACGACCATATCTGGGTTTGTCATTCCTGTTACAAGAATGTCGCCTTTCTGAACTTTAGGCAAGTCAGATAAATCATAAACAATTTTAACTTTTCCCGACGCTATTCCTGGAGAAGCAGCCAAACCAGAAACAATCGGCTCGTCTTTTGTTTGAACGCCTTTGCCAGATTCCTGCCTGCTGCCTATCGTTGTTACGGGCCGAGTTTGGACAATATAAATATTTTCATTCTCAATTGCAAATTCAATATCCTGTGGTTTCCCATAATGGTTTTCTAATTTCAAAGCATATTCTGCGAGTTTTTTAATTTCATAATCTTTCAGGACTTGTTTTTTAGCAAGCTCGTCTTTTAACTTAACTTCTACTTTTGCTCCAGAAGAATCTCTGGTTAATGCAATTTTTTTAGTGCCAATTTTTCTTTCTTTAATTTCCATTTCACCGTCGCTGGAAACTACGTAATGGTCTGGAGAAATTATTCCAGAAACAATTCCTTCTCCCAATCCCCAAACAGCTTCGATAACAACATTATCATTATTATATGACGGGTCCTTAGAAAAAATCACACCAGATTTATCTGAGTTAACCATCTTTTGAACAACAACTGCTAACTTTGCTTCCAAATGATCAAAATTTTGTTTATTCCGATAATAGGTTGCACGAGCAGTAAATAAAGAAGCAAAACATTTTTTGACGTGCAGCAGCAAATCCGCATTGCCCTTTACATTCAAAAAAGAATCTTGTTGTCCTGCAAAACTTGCTTCTGCCAAATCTTCTGCAGTAGCTGAAGAACGAACAGCAACAAAAACCGGCTCAGGCGATTTTGTAATTAAGTCCAACGCCGAGCCCTGTTTTCTCATTTCAACATCATCAGCATCTAAATTTCCATAATCCTCAATAATTGCTTGAGCCAAATCTTCTGGCATAGGGGATTTCAAAATCAACTCACGAATTTCTTTTGCAGTATCATCCAACAATTTTGTATTTTCATAATTAATCTTAGAAAGCTTCTCTTTAATCGCGGCATTTATTCCGGCTTTATCAAGAAAATAAGAATAAGCTTGCGCAGTCACAACAAAACCTGGCGGCACAGGCATTCCTAAATTAAAAATCTCGGCAAGATTAGCCCCCTTTCCCCCAGCAATAGATTTAGAATCTTTATTTAATTCAGAAAACCATGCAACAAAATTATTCGATTCTCTCTCCTTACCATAACCCCCTTTTTTTATCATATAATAAATAAAAAAGGAAGGTTAATAAAGATTTTCGTTGAGAATTTTTTTATATAAGTTCATGACATATGTTATGAGCTAAACCGAAGAATTACTTCTCACTTCGTTCGAAAATTAATTACGACTTCAAATCTGTAAGGCACTGAAGGAAACCAAGGTTTCCTCTCACACACTTTCCTTTCAAATGCTTGACAATCAACCTCCATTAAACTTGCAGGATTTTCCGTCGAGAAAAATGATAACAACCTATCTCAAAAATTTTCCACATTCACAATTTCTTAGCGAGAGCCTTGACGAAGTCTGGCTCGAAGCTATTAATCTTTGCGAAGCAAGAATCCATAAATAGATATTCTTTATTTATATTAGTTATTTAAAAAACTATAATCCCATTCTAGATTAATCGGCAAGCGTTTCTTGTTTTTGTTGAATAGCTTGTTGGTTTCTTTGTGCTTGTTGATTTGTTAAAAGAGTTTGCAAGTCTTCTTGAGATATCGGGATTAAATAAATTGAGGTTTGGCTGTCTGAAATTTGAGTAAACCCTTGTTGTTGGATTTGAAGCAGAATCGTTTTTAATACAGCGTCTTTTGCTTCAACTTGTTTTTTTACAAGGTACCCATTTATCGAGGGTTTTATCACAAATGAATATAAAATTATAATTATCAAAATTAAAATAATTAAAACTAAAGCGACTATAATTAAATTCGTCCTCTTTATTTTTGTTCTTTCAGTAAGCATCTTTTTATTAAATTATTTTACTTTATATATTTTTTGTAAGTTCTTTGATTAATCCACAGTAGTAATTTCTACAATAGTAATTACATTTTTGAAAGTCGTTCCTGAGTTTGATGAAATTGCTTGAGCTGAAATTGTGTCTCCTGGTTCGAATGTGACCACACCTTTACTTTGGACGTCGTAATCTTTTTGTATATCTTTTGCTGATTCTAATGTGTTACCGAAACTTATTGCTTCGCCGTTTTTGTAAATTATTACATCAATTATTCCACTGTTTGAATTTGTTACATCTAAGTTTGTTGAGATTCCTGTGATTGAACCTTGTCTCATCATAATATAACCGGATTTTAAACTTCCTGGAACACCTGTTGCTGTGTTTAAGAAATTTGAAGATGTTTCGTCAATTAAACCAAAGTGCAGGAATTGTCTTTTATCTGGATGAGCAATTAGGTCAGCAGTAGTTTCTAATTTCTCAGTAGAGTAAGTTACAACGAAAACTTGTTTTGTTTCACTATTTGTTTCATTATATCCAACTTCATAAATTACTAAATTAGCGTCGTTAACATTTTCTATTTCAATTTCTTTTGGCAAATCTGAAAAATCAACTTCTGATACATTGTTAATGTCTTCTGCGTCAATGCCCCTTTTCTCGACGAACTCTTCAATATATCCTTGAGTTGCATTTGATAATTCTTTGCTTGTTATTTTATCTAATTTTTCTTTTATAGTTTCTTTTTCTTGGGTTGTTAAAGTTGAATCATTTGAATTAGTTTGTGCCATAACAAAAAACATTGAAGCTACGACTAAAATAATTATAATAATAGATAAACTACCAAGTAGTTTCTTTCCTCTTTTATTCATAAAAGAAATAAGGGGAAGGTATATTTAAAGTTATTGTTGAAAACAACTAAATTTAAAATAAAAAAATCCATATAGATTTATGCCTAATTTTTGGAATTTAAGTTTTGGACTTGCGAAAACCGAATTTAAACTTCGCAACGAAGGGAGTTATCTTGGTATTTTGTGGTACTTACTAAATCCTTTGCTTACATTTCTTCTTTTGTTGTTAATTTTCGAAGACAGGCTGGGAAAAGGAATTCCAAAGTATCCCCTATATCTTCTTTTGGGAATTATTATGTTTAATTTCTTTCAACAAGCAACACAAGAATCTGTTAGAGTTATTTGGAGAAATAGCGTTATTAAATCTTTGAATTTTCCTAAAGAAACCCTAGTAATGTCTAATGTTTTAAAGATAATTTTTTCTCATGCTTTTGAATTGTTATTATTTATTTTTGTTTTGATTATATACGGGAATTTCAACTCAGGAATTTTAATTTATCTAATCATTCTTTTTTTCCTTTTTATTTTTGTTTACGGATTTTCACTTATGTTGGCTTCGTTGTCTGTGTACTTTGTTGATTTGAATAATATATGGATTTTTGTTTCAAGACTAGTTTGGCTCGGAACCCCAATTTTTTATGCAGTAGAGGGGCAGACAAGGCTCGGAATATTAAATTTATTTAATCCAATGTATTATTTTATTATAGTTTCTAGAGAGATTATAATTTATTCAAGGATTCCTGAAATGTGGATGATTTTAGGAATGATGATTTATTCTTTTTTGTTCTTAATTACTGGCATGTTCATTTTTAATAAATTAAAATATAAATTTGCAGAATTGATATAATGGAAAGAATAATACTTGACAATGTTTCAAAGAAATTTTGGATAGGTGTGAAAAAGAATCAAAACTCCCTGCAACAAATAATTTCCCTTATTTCCGGAAGAGAGCCAAAGAAAAACTTTTTTGCATTAAAAGAAGTTTCATTTTCAGTTCATGAAAAAGAAATTGTAGGAATAATAGGAAAAAACGGCTCTGGAAAAAGTACTCTTATGAGAATTATTTCAAGAATTTATAAAAAAGACTCCGGCAAAATATTTTCTCGAGGAAAAATCCTTCCAATGATTGGATTGTATTTGGCCTTAAAGCCAAGATTGACTATGAAAGATAATATTTTTCTTACAGGGTTGTTAGTTGGAATGTCACGAAATGAAATAAAAATGAAATATAAATCCATTGTAGAATATGCTGGGCTTGGTAATTTTGAGGATACTAAAATATACCAGTTTTCCGAGGGAATGAAACAGCGGCTTGCATTTTCTATAGCAATTCATACAGATTCTGATATTTATTTATTAGATGAAGTTTTTGAAGTTGGCGACGAAGATTTTAAAAAAAAGAGTGCAGAAACTTTAAGAAAAAAAGCTGAAAAAGGGGTATCAATAATATTTGTAACCCATGATTTGGAGATGATTAAAAAATATTGCAATAAAGTTATTTGGCTCGAAAAAGGGAAAATTAAAAAGATTGGAGGAAAAGAAGTTGTTGAGGAGTATGGGAAGGAAAGCTAAATAATCTTATATAATTATTTCAATTATTATATTATGGATTTTTTCTGTAATTGGTAATTTAATTGATTCATGAAATATTTGTCGGGTGTGCAATAATCCAGATGATTCTTCTTTTGCTTTGATTCCCCGCTTTTTCAAAAAATTGATAAATCTTTGTTTATCCCCCATATTCCCTTCAAAAAAAATTCTTAAACTCTCATTTACTCCCCTTTCGGTTTTAGGATATGATTTAACAAACCCAACTTCTTTGTATTTTGATAAAAAGTTATTTATTAAATTTATTTTTTTCTTTATTCTTTTCTTTCTTATTTCCAAACTTCTTAAACTATTCAATGCTAAAACTATCGCTAAAGGATGTGGTCTATATTTAAATCCAAAACCTGTTTTTATATATGGTTTTAAATAATCTATTGTAATTTCTTTTGATGCGCGACTTTGATGACCAAAAAGCAAAGCCCTTTCATAAATTTCTTTGTTGTTTGTAACTAGAATTCCTGCTTCTCCTCCAGAAACAGCTTTTGCTCCTTGCAACGAAAAACAAGAAACATCTCCAAAGCTACCTACTATTTTTTTATTATATTTTGCACCAAATGCGTGGCTACAATCTTCGATTAAAAAAAGATTATGTTCATTTTTTAAATTCAAAAAACTTTTCATATCACAGACATTCCCATGAAGATGAACTAAAACAATTGCTTTAGTTTTTTTTGTTATTTTCTTTTCAACATCTTTTGGATCTAAAGTGAGGGTGTTTTTGTCTATCTCGGCAAAAATTGGCTTGACTCCCAAAGTCAACAAGGGCATAACAGTTGCATGCCAAGTATAACTGGGAACAATGACTTCGTCACCTTTTTTCAAATCTAAACCAAAATATGCAGAATGTAATGCTGAAGTTCCGTTGTTTGTTGCTAAAGCATATTTTGTTCCGACAAATTTTTTAAATTCGGATTCAAATTCGTTTATCACTCCCAAACCATCTGTGATTGATATTTGATTTTTCCATAACAATTTTGAAACATCAAATATGTTTCTTATTAATTTTCTCATTTTTATAACAATCCAAAATAAAACTGAGAGATGGCAATGCATCTTCAATTGTAATTTTTGGTTTAGTATTTTTTATTATTGAATTTATAACATCGTTAATTTGATTTTCATGTCCAGTTCCATAATAATCTTTTTCTGATTTGTTTTTTTTATTTTGTTCTTTAAATTCTATTTTTCTTAATTTGTTTTTTTCTTTAAATTCTATTTCTGCTGTTTTATCATTAAAGTAACAACTTCCATTACTACCGTGGATTTCAAAATTATATTTAAAATCGTAAATAGAATTTGATGTTGCATTGAATGATGCAAGGATATTTTTCTTGAATTTTATAGAAATGTTAATTGAATCATCAACCTCAGAGATTTTCTGATAATTTTCTATTTTTGAAGAAAAGTTCTCAATTTTTCCACCCATTAAAAGAAGTAAGTCAATATAGTGAATTCCCTGGTTTATTAAAACTCCACCACCCGCTTGAATCTTTTTTCCGCGCCACCCAGAATAATAATTCTTGTTTCGATTGCACAATAAATCTACTTTAATAATATTTATCTTTCCCAATTTATTCAAATTTGACCGGACAAAATTTAGATTTTCATCATATCTATGCTGTAGAATTGGGATTGCTAATTTTCCTATTTTCTTTGATAAATCTAGGATTTTTATAGCATCTTGCATTGAAAGAGAAACTGGTTTTTCAACAATTACATGTTTTCCCGAATTTAAAGAATCAATTGCCATTTGAGCATGCAAATAATGCGGGGTACAAATATGAATAATATCTATATCATTCTCTTTTAACATCTTTTTATAATTCCAAAATATTCTGCCACCAAATTGTTTTTGCATATGTTTTGCTTTTTGCTTTTTAATATCACATAATGCCCGCAATTCAACATTTTTATTTTTTGAAACGGCAAGGGCATGAACTTTCGCTACTTCTCCACATCCAATTATTGCCACTCCTAATTTTTTCATAAAAGAATATGTCAGAAATGAATTAAAAGCATTTATGTCTTGAAAAACTAATTCTTTCAGGAGAATCATTGCGTATGAAAAACTTCCAACGATGAAAAAAGACGATAAATATAATGTGAAATTTTTTTAAGTCTTTAAGTTTTTTAACAACGCCAATCATAGAGTGGTTTTTATAGTTAATACAACCCTCATAAAAAGCGTAACCTTCTTTACTAAGCTCATTATTAGCATACTTGTAAATCGCAGACATTATTCCTTTGTCCCTATATTTTTCATCAATAATGGCATTTCCTACACCCAATAATTCCCCATTTAATGGTTTTATGTGCAAAAAAAAACATTCGTAAAATAATTCTTTAGATGTTAATACGAAGAATCCGATAATTTTTTTATTTTTTTCAGCAACAATGCAATAAGGATTATCATTAAGTGTGTGATGGTATTTTGGTTCCAAGATATCTTTTAATATATGAAGTTCATTTTCTCTCAAAACTCGAATCTTTATTCCACCAAGTTCTTTTTTTTGAATAGAGTTATTTTTATCTAATGGAGCTCTAAAAAAGATAACATGCCTTAAGTATACCATTTTAGTGTGATTTGAAAATAAATCAAATATCTTGTCTTCAATTTTTTTTAATACTTTATATTTCATTAGGTTAGGTTTAGATATTTAGTTGCTATACAATTCCTCAAATTTTGATAAATTCTTTTGGATAGAATAATCTTTTGATTTCTCGATCATTTGTTTTGATAAATTATTAAAAATACTTTTGTTTTTTATAAGAAATTCTAACTTTTCTTTTAAATTTGAGATGTCTCTATTTTTAAAAACAAGTTTCTCATTTTTGACTATATTTATTGATGATTCAGAATTAGACACTAGTGGAACACACCCTCTTGACATTGCTTCGATTATAACTCTTGATGAAGCCTCTGGCCATAGAGATGGTTGAACTAAGATATCACAAGAATCTAAATGACTTTTTATTTTTGAATAGTCTAATTCAGTAAAACTCACTCTTGATGAAATTCCTAAAGATTTAGATAGTTGAATTAAATTATTTTTTTCAGGACCTTTTCCTACAATAATTAATTTTAAGTTTTGGTTTTTTAATTTACTCACTGCTTCAAAAAGTAAATGAATTCCTTTTTGTTTTTTTAATTGTCCAATATAAGTTATATTCTTGGCTTGGTTTTTTCTTGGTTTTTGATTTTGCAAAAATGTTTCTTCTAACATATTTCCAATAACAAACAATTCTTCTTCATTAATTCCAATTTTTTTGTATGCTTCTTTGATAGAGTTAGAAACACAATGAAACTTGTTAACTCCCCCATATTTTGCGAGAAATTTAGGAAAATGTTTTGATGGAAAATAGTTTAAAGTAATAATTAGAGGTTTCATAATAAAAATCTTTGATAAAATTAACTGAGAAATCAGCTCAGAGTTATATCCATGAATGACATCAAACTTATTGGATTCTTTTAGTATTTTAAGGATAAATAAAGAGATATGATCTTTGATTTTTGGAAGTCGTTCGATTTCAACACCCCCTAAAATTTCTTTATTTTTTCCAATTTCTGTCGTCAATACTTTTATTTGATGACCTCTTTTTGCCAACGCTTTAGTTAATATTTGTAAACTTATTTCTCCTCCACCAATAACTTCATTAGAATAACGCGGTGAAACAAATAATATCTTCATATTCCAATCTCCTTTTTTATTTCTTCAATAAAAATCTTTGTATCAAACTTCTTAGCCTGTTTCTCACATTCTTTTTTATATTTAAAAGGATTTTTTGAAATAATTTTAATTGCATCAACCAATTTGTCAGGATTAATATTATCAATCAAAATTCCCGTCTTTCCGTCGATAATTGTTTCTTTATATCCTCCTTCATTTGGTGCAATTACGGGTTTACCGCTTGCCATTGCTTCTATTGGTGTAACACCAAAGTCTTCATTCATTGATGTTGTAATAAATCCCTTACAATTTGCATACAAATCAATCAATTTCTTTTCATCAACCCAACTTAAAATCTCTACATTCTTGGGAGACATCTTTTTTATTTTATTTGCATGTTTTCTAAAATGTCTAGACTTTTCATAACTTCCTACAATTAATAATTTTTCATTTGGTAATCTTGAAAATGCCCTTAATTGTATATTTACTCTTTTATGATCAATTAAACGATTCACACTAAGCCAGAAATCTCCATTTTTTTTATATCTAAATTTAGAAGTTTCAACTGGCGGATAAATAATCTTGGAATTTAAATGAAAATACTTTTTCATTCTTTCTTGGACATTATTTGAAGTAGATATTATTTTTCCAACATGCTTTATATCCTTTTTGAATAAAAATCTTCTAACTAAAACCCATAAATCAAATAGCCAATTTAAATACCAAGGGACATCTATCTTTCTTATAAAATCTTTCAAATCCCAAATTTCCCTTGTGGGAGAAAAGACATACCATAAATTTGGTTTATTATTAATTGCAGAGGACATTGCCCAATCTCCAGCAATAAAATAGAAATCATACTTATTTTTCAAATCAAGTTTTCTAAATTTCCAGTTAATTAACTCCTGTCGCAGAGGTGCATTTAAAGGAACTTTTCCTATAGAGAATATTCTAGGTAAAACTTCTTTATATCCCATTTTTTTAATCATTTTTTTATTAATATTTGTGGTATAGATATCAGCATTAATTTCTCTTGCGAGTATTAAATCAACAATTTCTGCTCCGCCGATATTATCAAGGGAATTATGGAATATTGCTATTTTTTTATCCATTTTTACTTTTCAATTAACATTTTTAAATTTTTTATAAAAATCTTTGTGTCAAATCTTTTTGCTTGCTTCTTACAGTCTTTTTTGTATTTCTTAGGGTTTTTCCCAATTACTTTAATAGCACCTATCAATTTATCTTCATTTATATCATCAATTAAAATACCTGTTTTTCCGTCGATAATTGTTTCTTTATAGCCACCCTCATTTGGAGCTATGACTGGTTTTCCTGATGCCATAGCCTCAATTGGTGTTACACCAAAATCTTCGTCTAAACTTGTTGTTATGAAACCCTTGCAATTTGCATAAAGATTTATTTTTTCTTCGTTAGAAGCATGATTGATTATTTCTACATTCTTTGGTTTTATTGAATACAAAAATTTCATATATTTCAACCAAGCTTCAGATTTTTCATAGCTTCCAATAATAACTAATTTTTCATTTGGTAATTTTGAAAATGCCCTTAATTGCATATCTACTCTTTTATGATTAATTAAACGATTTACACTGAGCCAAAAATCTCCATTTTTTTTGTATTTGTAATTCCAGGTTTCGACTGGAGGATATAGGAGAACTGATTTTTTATTTAGAAATTTAGAAATCCTTTTTTTTATATTCAAGGAGTTTGCGGTAATAATATTTACTTTATTCAAATATTTTTCATGAAGATATTTATTTATTTTTACCCATGCTACAAAATGAAATTTAAATATATATTTTGCAATTTTATTTTTGGTGTAATCATATAAATCATAAAATTCCCTTATTGGTGAGTGAAAATATATTAAATTTGGTTTGTTATTTTTTGCACCAGATATTGCCCATTCGCCTGTTATTATGAAAAAATCATATTTCTTTTTCCTATTAGTCAAATTAAGTCCCCTAAATTTATTAAGAATAGATTGTTGTTTGAACGGCCACCGATTAGGAACTTTTCCAATAGAATAAATTCTTTTTAAATTTTCTTCAAAGCCCATTCTTTTTACAAATTCTCTGTTAACATTTGTTGTGTAAATATCGGCATTTAATTCTCTAGAGATAATATTAACAAACATTTCTGCGCCGCCAATTGAGTCTAATGTTGAATGTAGTAGAGCTATTTTTTTATCCATCTATAATCATAATCTTATTTCTTTAAGAATTCTTTTGTGATTAAGTATAGATGTCTTGTTCCGTCTTGAAATGTGCGCAATTTAGAACTTCCAATTCTGTCATAATAGATTATAGGGATTTCTTTAATTCTAAGATGATTCTTTTGCGCTTTAATTAAAATTTCAGAAGCGAATTCCATCCCTATGCTTTGAAGTTTGAGTTTGTCTAACGCTTCTTTTTTTATAGCGCCAAAACCACAATGCGAATCAGAAATGTTTAAATGAAAAAGCCATCTAAGAAGAATAGAAAATACTGGACGTCCGATGTAGCGATGAAGAAACGGAGAAGAGTTTTTATTAAGATATTTTCTGTTTCCTATTACAAAATCTGAATCTTTAATTTCATAGAGAAATCTGGGAATGTCGTAGAAATTGTATGTGTTGTCAGCGTCGCCCATTATAATAATGTCGCCTGTTGCGTGTTTAAATCCTGTTAAATATGCATTGCCATAACCTCGTTGGAGTTCATGAATAATTTTAACTCCGAAAGATTTTACTATGTCAATTGTTTTGTCTGTTGAGCCGTTGTCAATTACAATTATTTCTCCGTCAATATTTTCTCTTTTGAAAACTTCTTGGATCTTTTTAATGCAAATTCCAACGCCTTTTTCTTCATTTAAACAAGGCATTAAAACACTCACTTTTTCCATATTCATTTAAGAGAACATACCTTTAAATATATTTTTTTAATCTAACTTATATGAAAAGAAGAGAAATTTCGTTGCTTGTATTTATTTTAATATCTGTTTTTATTTTAGTTTATTCTCCTCATTTTAATTATAGATTTCCTTATTTTATAGATGAATGGCATCATATTTCTCAATCTTATAATTTGTTTGAAGAGGGATATTTTTTGGGTTCAGGTAAATTAGAAATTGGTTTCCAACTCTTTTTGAGAATTTTATCTTTAATAATAGAAGTATTTAGAATTAACTTTTTTTTATTTTATAAATTCCTGCCTGCTTTATGGGCAGTGTTTTCAGCACTGGTTTTGTTTTATGTCGTCGAGAAAAAGACGAGTAATTTTTATATTGGAATTTTAGCAGTGATTTTCTTTGCATCAATAAAATCAAATTCTGATATTGGGGGTTTGTGGTTTTTTACACCATTGACATTTTCAATCCCATTTGTATTCTTATATATTTATTTTTTTACAGAAGGGATTGAAAAACGAGATAATCAAATGATTTTATGGAGTTTAGTAATTATGATTTTTCTTTTGCCAATTCATGCAATATCTGTTTTATTTGCGATTCCAATTTTATTAATTTATTGTCTTTTTCACTTAAAATACATTAAGAGCGAGTGGAAGTTCTTTTATTGGTTTTTAGTTCTTCCACTAATTGGAATTTTATTTTATTTACAGATTACAAAAAATTCATTGTTTAATTTGTTCAATGCAATTCAATTCAGACTAGGATTTGGTTACGCTGATTTGCCATTTTCATTTTTTGATGTTTATTCTCTTATTGGGTTTGTTCTTGCTTTGTTTGGAGTTATTTTTATAATATTGTATAAAAAAGATTTGAAAAAATATTCTTTATTTGTTATTTGGCCTTTAATAATGCTAATCTCGTTAGCTATATTTAAAGTAACAGGAGTTTCATTTTTTTCCCCTTATCAAAGAAATATTTATTATTTTGCTTTGAGTTTGCCAATTTTGAGCGCTTTTGGTGTAATCTATTTACTACAATTAATAAGAAAAATAAAGATAAGCGAATTTGTAATTAAAATAATATTTGTAATATTTATAATGATGATTTTGTTTTTTACTTTTTATCAATATTATAACTTGCCTGAAAGGGCACAATTAAGACAAATCATCGACGAAGATGATTATAAAGATTTATTGTTTTTGAGAAGTTTAGATAAAGGAGTTGTTTTGGCTGAACCTCTAATTTCCAATGCAATTACTCCAATAGCTAAAATGCAACCTGCAACAACTTCTTTTATTCTTGATTATAGAAAAGAAGTTGAAACTTTTTTTTCGTTGGAGTCTTGTGATAAAGAAAATGAAATGCTCGGCATTTACGAAGTTGATTATATTTTAACAAAGGAAAAAACAGATTGTGGTTGGGAATTAATTTACGAAGGAAAGAATTTCCTGTATGCAGTATAGTAGTTAACAAATTAATATCCTTCCACTTTCTTTAATTTCGCAAGGAATGTTTGTGTTGTTAAGAATTGTGTAACCAATATGTTTGTTATCTGGAGAAGAACAAACAATTCTTATTTCAAATTCTTTTTCATCTTTTAATTCAGTTTCTAATTCATAGAAGCCTTTTTGGGAATCTTTTCCTTCGACATGGATACCTTGAATATATTCATAAATGTTTTCAATTTCTTTTAATGATTTGTCTTCAATTAATAATTTATTGGAAGAAATATCTGCCTTGCAATCTGCGTCGACAATTGGGATTTTGTCGTTGTCTAAAACACGAAACAACACAACCTCTGGAGCATTACGTTTAGAGGTTTCAATAAAATAAAAAAGCGAGGTTGAAATGATTAAGATAAAAATCAAAGTTATAATTCTGTATTTTTTGTTCATGAAATCAGAAGAAAGAAGAAGTTTATAATTATTTTGTATTAGCTTTGAAGTTAAATTGTCCAATTTTGAGTGAGGACAAGCATTTTAAGAAACAAGATAGAGTTAAAGTTTTCACGACGGAAGAATTAATGAAAGAAATTGAAAAAGAGAATTATCATTCGTAAAAAAGAGCGTTGTCGACGCTTGAAGTATTTTCAAAAGGATTCGCAAATCTTCCGAGGACATCATAAGGGTTGAATAGGAATGTGTCGACTTCTTTTATTACTGGCGCGCCAAATAAAGTATTTTCTTCTTCAAATGATTTTGCGTCATTTTGTATTCTTATAGTTGCTTGAATTGTAAGGACGAAAAGTTTATATATGTGTATGCACACTAATACACATGGTAAATATTACTGTAACTGTTTCAGAGAGTTTGAAAGAAGAACTTCAGCGGCATAAGGAAGTAAATTGGAGTGCCGTGATTAGAAAATCTTTGGCAGAACACATTAGAAAAATGGATATTGCTGAAACTATTGGGAAGAAAAGCAAGTTAACCAAAAAAGATGCAGACGAGATTAGCAAGAAAATAAAAAGAGATATAGCTAAAGAATTAGGGTTAATATGAAACTCGTTATTGATTCTAATATCATTATTTCAGCATTAATTAAAGATTCTACGACTAGGGAGATGATATTAAAGTCAGGAATTGAGTTTTATCACCCAAAAATCTCACTTAGTAATTTAGAGAAATACAGAGAAGAGATAGTTCAAAAATCAGGGATTAATAATAAAGAATATGAAAATCTAATAGGCAGTTTGTTTGAGAATATTATCTTTATTGAGAAAGAAGACTTTTTAGATAAAGTAGAGGAAGGAAAGATTATAATTGGAAATATTGATATGGAAGATGTTTCATTTATTGCTCTTGCATTATCTATTGATAATGATGGGATTTGGAGCGAGGACAAGCATTTTAAGAAACAAGATAGAGTTAAAGTTTTCACGACGGAAGAATTAATGAAAGAAATTGAAAAAGAGAATTATCATTCGTAAAAAAGAGCGTTGTCGACGGAATATTATTCAGATATAGAAAATTCTTCTGTATCTAAAACATAAGGTTTGTCGAATTTCTCATCGAGCTTTTTTCTTGAACTTTCATGAAGTGCGTTTGAATCATATGGTTGAATTGTAAAATTTAAACCTTCATTAGTGTTACCATAACTGCCATAAACTGGAGCATTTGCGTCTTCAAATTGAGAATATAAATCAAAGTGAGAGACGGATGAGGATTGTTTTACTCCTAAAAGTATATTGTTTGTTTGAAATGGAACGACGACTCTTTGAAACCTAAAAGTTTATATAGTATAATTATATTGTTTATACATGATAGAAGTTAAAACTAAATTGAGAAGATGGGGAAATTCTTTTGGGGTAGTTGTACCTCAAAAAGTTGTTGATGATTCTGGTTTTAAGGAAGGGGAGGAAATTGAAATATTAATTGAGACAAAAAGCACAGATTTGAGGAAATTATTCGGAAAACATAAGTTCAAGAAATCTACTGAAGATATAATGAGAGAAATTGACGAGGATCTTTATGATGATTGATGAAAATCAGACTTTTCTTTATGATACTTATGCTTTAATTGAAGTTTTAAAAAATAATCCCCGATACGAAAAATATACAACAAAGAACGTTATAATCAATAAATTTATTTTTGCAGAGTTTTGCTACAAATTATTTTTGGATGATGTAAAAGATGCGAGAGAATATTTAGATGAATTAATTCCTGCCATTGTAAAAGTTGATGCAAGTATTATAGAAAGAGCGATGTTATTCAGAGTGAAAAATAAAAAGAGAAAGATGTCAATGACTGATTGTATTTCTTATATTCAATCAAGAAAGCTTGGAGTTAAATTTTTGACTGGAGATAAGGAATTTGAAAATTTAGAAAATGTTGAGTTTGTCAAGAAATAATTCTTATTATTATTTTAGTCGTATGAATTATTTTGCATCAATAGAAAATTCTTCTGTGTCGATAACATATGGTTTGTCGAATTTTTCTTCAAGTTTTTTTCTTGAATTTTCGTGTAATGCATTTGAATCATAAGGTTGAATTGTAAAATTTAAACCTTCATTAGTGTTACCATAACTACCATAAACAGGAGTGTTTGCGTCTTCAAATTGAGAATATAAATTAGAATTTTCGACTGATGAGGGTGGTTCTGGGATTAATTTTGGCGCTATCAAACCATAAGATGCAGAGCCAGTTGGTAAAGGCAAACCTTTTAAGAATTTCTTTTTCTTTGCTGTTGAAAATCCCGGCGCAATAAATCGTATTTCTCTATCAACCCCATTAAATGGTTGAGTTATATACTGAGGAGGTAGAGTTGTATAAACTGGATTTCCTGTTGTCGCATCCATAACTTCCCACCCTATTGAAATTGCATTTTCATCTAATAAACCCCCATCTTCTGTTACTAAATCTTCTATACTCCAAGGTTTTCTTTGATAAATTCCTAATGTTCCTCCAAAAGAGGAGGGGTCTTCAACTTCTAATCCATCTGGTTCATATCTTGTTAAAGCTGTTAATGCTGATAATGCAGAAGTTGCGTCCGCGACGGGTTTTAATGGAGAATAAACTGATAAAATATTAGGAGTTCCTCCTGGAGTTCTTATCTCATGTTGGGGAATGTTATCTTCAAAAATTAGACCAGATGGCGCAGTGAAGCCATCTATTCCATCTGCTTGCATTCCATCAACAACCTTTGATAATGGCTTAATTCCTGTAACATATAAATTAAAATTTCCTCCAGGAATTCCATCACTTAAATAATCATCAGCAAATGCTAATCTCATTCCATCATGTGAAACAGCCGGAGTTATTTGATTTCCTGGAAGAGGGATTCTCACTATTTGAGGACCTCTAACATGTATATCAAAATTAGCTCCCGTAAAGTTTAAAGGGTCATTTAAAGAGTAAACTCCACTCAAATCTTTTGTGTAATAAACAATATTTCCTCTTGCTCCAAAACCACCTGGAAATGCAACACCTTCTGAAAAAATAGAAAGTATTTCTACTAATCTACCATCTCCTCCAGAAACATAAGGGGATGAAACTCCATTAAGTAGATTATTTAAATCATTATAATACCAAAGTTGAGATTGTCCGTCACTTCTTATTTCTTGAAACATGATTTTATCTAAATCCCTGCTGACTTTTGGTCTTGCAGTCCTATTTGTAAAATTTGTAATTTTAATTGGTGAGCTTTCATCCCAATTTCCATTTGAAGGGTTCATTTTAAATGCATAAATTTGTCCATTTGAAGCAGTGGGATAATCTGTTTCAGCTAATAACCATTCATCTATAGCTTCAATTGTTGCACTTCCAATATTAACACTTAATGTTGCTCCGACGCTTGGATTTCTTAAATTAACATCTTGTGGAAGGGATTGTCCTGTTGCTGGAACAGCTCTCGATGAAGGAAAGAAACCTCCAACGCCAACTTTATAAATTCCGTCTAATCCTCCAACTATTACTGGTCTCTGTTTGTGGAAATAATCTATTAAACCTAAAGGACCAGTAGATATATTTCTTAATTCTGCACTTAAGCCAGTTTCTAATTCTCTTCGAGGACGAGTTAAATCAAATATATTCTTACTATATAAAACTCCATTAGCAAAACTTGAATCAGCTTCAATATAAGAAACTCTTTGTCCTCCTAAGTGCCATGCTGGGCTTAAAGCATTTGTTGTTCCTGTTGTTAAATTTTGAATGTATGAGAAATCATATACTAAATTTCCAGAACCAAAATCAGGGATAAGTGGATCAGTTGGAGAAGGATCAATTCTGTCATTAAATCCGTCGCTATCTGTATCAATATCTCCAATAGAAACATCATTTGTAGCAAGAACATCATCAGCTCTTACAGAAGGAGAGTACAACAAAGAGCCTCCAAATAACGTCGCTGTAGTCAATGTAGTAAATCCAATTTTCCTAGAATTATCTTTAACAAATTGCTTGGCATTTCTAACATATTCTTCTATTCCCATTTTGTTATTTCTTAATACAAGTTTTTAAATCTTTCTACGATGTTAAGTTATATGGTTTACTTTACATACAATGGCGTAGATGTGGTGAAATTAATTAACTCAAAGCAACCCTATTTTTCTAAGATATTCTCTAACCCGTAATTTAAATTCATTTCCTTTTCCAAAAGAATTCCTAAAAACTGATGAACTGCTTTTTAACTGAGATTCAATTAACTTTTTTTGCTGTTCAAACAGACTATTATCTTTTTTCAATTTAATTGCGTAAATCTCAACATAATCCAAATCTGTTTCGGGTTTTTTTTGTAATGTTAATTTCATTTTTTTAATTCTTCTCTTATTATCTTTTCATATTCTTCAAACTTTTTATTATTAACTATATCAGAGAAGAATATTCTTAAATGTCTTGCATCAGCAATATCTTTCTTGCCTTTTAAGATGATTTCCTTATATAATATTTCAAATTCTATTGGGGGAATTTTAAATTCAAAGTCTTTGATTTTGATTTTTTGAGGATGGGTGAACTCAAAATACTTTGCTTTTCTTGTTTCATTAATTGAAATAAATTCTATGTTGGGAAACATTTCATCTTTTTTAGCAAACCTTATATTTTTCATATCTTTCACATAGAGGTAAACTTCATTAACATTATCACCTTGATAACACCAAAATCTTTTTTCATTTAATTCATTAAAAAATCTCTCAAATTTTTCTTTCTTCATGACAGGAACAAGCATATCAATATCTTCTGTTCCACGAGTTCTTCCAGTTGCAATACTTACAAATCCGCTGACAACTAAATAGTCAGAATGCTTTTTTAAAATATTAAGAAAATCTCTCAAAAAAATATCAAGCTCTGTCAAATCTCTATTTACTATAATAATGTTGTTGATAACTTCGTATCCTTTCATCAAGTAAACAAAGAGACAATTTATTTAAATCTTCTTATTCAACTCAACGCTACGAACACAGGTATCTTGCATTCTTCTTTGTCGCAGAAGTCAAATGCTTTTCCGACAACAGTTCCGTCTCGAGGATTATCATTTTTCATTGCATAACCTGGTTTTGAAGAAGAAACAAGCAAATCTCCTGGCATTACATTTCCGTTTTCGTTTGTTACTCTAGCATTTACAATTCCTGCTAACGAAATTGGGTAACCATTTACTATTCCAGGTTCGACATTTAATACAGCTGTACTTGAAATAAATCCTACAGCTAATCTTGAATTTGCACCATTACATTTCATTATTAATTTACTTCCAGTTGGGTCTATACAAACTAAATCTCCATAATCCAAATCATCGGTTGTTGTTTCTTTGAAGCATGAAACATCATTATTACATATTTTATTATCTCTTGTTGCACGTGTGGCAATATTTTCTGCAATATCTCCTTGAGTCCATACTGTTCCTCCTGCAAGATAAGCTACACCATCAACTTCTACGTACCCAGAAATATATACATCGTCGGAAGCATTTATATCTGCTCTTCCTTTAGTACCTGAACCAAATTTATTATATGCAACATTATCAGGAGTTGTATCTCCAACATTTATACTATCTTCTACAAAAAGTCTTCCTTGAGTTGCAGTAGCCGCAGTACATCCATCTACACCAATACAAACGCTTGAATCTTCAAATTCAAATGTGCCCGCTGTAGTTGCTGTTCCAAAGTTTAATGATGCTGTTGTTATATCACCGCCAGCGACGTCTAAATCTCCACTACTAAGGTTTAAACTTCCCGTAAATAATACAGAACCATCAACCTGTAATTTATTTAAAGGGTTATTTACTCCTATTCCGATATTACCAGTTCCATTTTGAATAACAAAATAATCAAAAAAACCCTCACCTATTTCTAAAGAACCAGTTGGAACTCCCACCCC